>Ga0306898_1000003_pt1 | contig 237910 bp, 334 predicted proteins | sample AntRauMFilla1564_FD_190424 | JGI IMG/M metagenome (GOLD analysis project Ga0306898, IMG submission 190424) | Saline lake microbial communities from Rauer Islands, Antarctica - Metagenome Filla 1 #564 (v2) (version 2) | ecosystem: Environmental > Aquatic > Non-marine Saline and Alkaline >...
AGGACCAGACATAGATGCTTTACCTTTAAGCTGGCTTGCTCGATACTTTTGTCCAAAGTCTGAATCCTTTAAATTATTCAAACCTCCAGTCAACTCTTGTACAATCTTTTGGGCTTCCTCTATTTTAGCGGTCATTTTATCAGAAAACTGTCCGCCACCACCAGTTGTAGCAGCCATACCTCTACCAGCACCTAACATTACTCCGGCATTATCTGCGATAGAATGAATATGTACAGGAACTACTTTTCCTGAATCATAAGTTAAAGGTCCTCCTCCTGTAAATGAGGGAATTCCTGTGCTTCCACTACCCGTAGAGGCCATCCCTCCTCCTCCACCTACAGAAGTAGCACCAGTACCCATGCTTGGCGGAATGTTAGAAAGATTATATTGACTCCCCTCTTTTAAACGGGATCTGGATTGTTTATACTTTTCTTCAAGGCTTAAATCTGATTTTTCAAATAAAGACCCCAAAAAATCACCCTCTTTAGCCTTAGTAGCAGCAGCTTTAGTAAGCCTATCTAATTGTTCTAACAAAGCTAATTTTTTACGAATTTTGTCATTTTCTACATTAGTCTTCTCTTCATCATTAGGGTCTACCTGACTACGAACAAAAACCGCAGCATCGTCTGCGTACTTATCTTCTAATTGAATTTGGTCTGCCTTATCCATAACAGGCATTCCTACTGTACGATTTAATTGTTCTAGTGCTTTATAAGCCTCATTAATTGGTTGATCCATGATATCTTTTACAAATGGTAGATGGTTATCTTGGGCTATTCTATTCATTGGAGCGATCTCTAGAATATCTTTATTACCTTCTAACTGAGCATTTATACTCGCAATTTTTTTCTGGTCATTAAAAAGATTTTCTACAGTGGATTGCCCTAACAAAGCGTAACTACCTAAATCATCTTTCCCATAAGAACTAAGATCACCGAAAGAATCTTTTAAGTTTTTTGCTACAGCCCGAGCTTCTTTAAACTTCTTCTCAAAAACCTTACGTTCGTCACTATCTCGTAATTTAAAATTCTTCAGTTCTGGTGCAGCCACATCATCGTATTTCTTATTATATCTAGTACGCTGGGAATAAGGACTAGCTGCAGAAGTCCTTAAATGATACAAAGGTGTAAGATGCTCTTCAGCCGTATTCTTTATATCTATGCCTTTTGATCTCATTTGATCCCCTATTAAATTTTCAGCATACTCTCTAGGCTTCTTAGTACCTAATTTAATATTTCGTTTAGTAGGAGACATCTTGGCAAGATCCCGTTCCACACCCTCTATAGCAGCTTCTTGAATTTGTCTGCTTAATTCCTCTAAAAAACTATTAAAACCTAAAGCTTCAGTGATATAAGCCTTTAATGCGGAACGATCTAACTTACCTTCAACTTTGTCTTGTGCTAAAGAGGTGGCTTTAAATTTATCCCCTCCGCCTTGAGCTATCTTCAATGCATCATCAAATAAGTCACTAGTAGACATCCCGCCTAATCTTATACTAGTAGCTTTTTTCTGAGCATCAGAAAAATCCTTCAAATCACCATAGGATTTATTAGTCTCGATATTACTCTGTAGCTCAGCTACACCTTTAGGTCCTTTAGATAATGACCCAACTATCTCACTGGCAATAGGAGTCTCACCAGCATGCTTAACATCCATGCCCTTCTGGATACCAACCCTCACTAGTTCGTTAACCATAGTATTTAATTCATTACCCATACCTTTACCAAGCGACTTAAGGTCCATTGGGAATCTTTTCTGTAACTCGACAGAAGGACTAAAATCTGCTGTATCACTAATCTCTCCCTTGCCAAAACCTAGATTACTTTCAAATATCTTCAGTACTCTATTTAATCCCTCAGTATCTTGTCCAGTATTAATTTTATATAATTGAGCATTTACAGTATTAGCATGCTTAGCTTCGTATAATTCGTCTCTCACACCTAAATCAATAGATTTACCTACACCTTCTGGTAAGGTAGCTAGAGCCGCCCTAAGCATCTCAATGTTAATGCCTTTATCATCACCAAGTTTAACACTGTCCAAGGTCTTTACAACACTATCTATAGTTTTGTCATCTCTAAAAATATTTCTTGCTACATTTTCTAATACTTGTGCTGGTTCAGGGGTAACTCCGGTAGAGTTCGGTATATTAGAAAGAATATCCAACCGTTTTGATTTATCTAAATACTCTAGATCTTCGGTGAGAAAAGGGCTCTCTAAAAATTTAAAACCTTCTTGTTCTGGAAACTTCTTATTAAACTTCATCTGCTGCTCAGCAAATAAAAATTCACCTGTGGATTTTTCACCAGTAGTAGCACCGTAAGTAAATGAATCTCTAAACACTTGAGCAGTGGAATTCACATCTTTATCAAACGTGGTTATTTTTTTATAATGTTTTGCAATGTCTTGTCTAGCCGCCATTGTTTGAGCTGAATGAACTTCTATCTGATCACCGTCAAAATCAAGTTTTTGTTGGTGCGCTATATATTTAGGAATCACATCAGATACGGCTTTATTTAATTGATTTATAGTACCAGTTAATTTTTTAATTTTATCAAGGTCTGGGTCTTCCTTATCCCATTCCTCTTCTCTTTTAGCACTTAACCCTGTTATTACATCCTCTACTTTATTTTTAGCTTCAGCAAAACCACCTAGATCCATCTCTGGAACACCAGGAGCCATCAGAGTATGTTTAGCTAGAAATCTACCGCCCCCATCTTTACTCTCTTCTTTTAATAACTTAGCTTCATAGGGCTGAACTGAAGAAGTTCCAGTAAAAGGATAACGAACACTCTCTATATAAGGAGTTAGTTCGTTTTTTAATTGGTCTCTAACATCCATCTTATTGACTTCATCCATACCAGAGGGATTACCTGTTTCTAATAATTCCCTATACTCCAATAACTCTTTTAAAGTCTCCCCTTGAGTTTGCTTAACCCTTTTTAAATCCCCAGTATTATCTTGAGCGTACCTACGTTTAAACCTAGCTGGTAATTTTTTAGCATAATCCTCTGACACACCAAGTTCATGCTGTTTTAAGGTTACAAAACCTTTATCCTTTTGATTCTTAATTATCTCAGAATGACCTTTTGATACACCCTTAATTTTATTAGCGGCTTCTTGTAAAGATTTTATTTCTTCAGTACCAAGATCAGAGTCTTTTGACACACTTTCAAGAGCTTTAGCAAAAGCATTTAAGTCATCAGTCTTATCCACCATCGCCGTAGTGGCTTTAGCCATAATAGCTGGAATCTTACGTGTAAAAAAAGCTTCTTGTACAGAACCAGTTTTCCCTAAAACAGTTTGAGCAAGCGTGTGATAATATTCTATTTTTGCTCTATCTAAACTATCCACAGCCTGCTGTAATCGATCTTCCTTAGTGGCAGGAGTAACCTTCAACCCCTTTGCTAATTTATTAAGGTCTTGAACCCCAGATCTAAAACTCTCATCTATCATAGAGTCAACGTCATAACGTCCTTGATGTTTTAATGGAGAAGACTCACGTTTACTAGGATCTAACCCTATTATTTGATCAACAGCAGCATTAATAGTCTCAGAATAAGCTTGAGGTTCTTTTTGACCACGTTCCTTTTGTTTTGTGTAAAGCTGTCCCATAACGTAATCTTTTTTAGTTCCACCTCCCCTATTAAATGCCTGATCTACCTGACTATCCCCCATTACATCAGTCAAGCCGCGTAATGTCGCCTCTAAACTAGATTGATCTTGCGGATCTAAAAAATCTTTATATTGTATTTTACCTTGCTCATTTCTACCTTTACCATCTACAGAAACTACACGATCTACCTCTTCACGCAGCTCCTGCATATGTTTTATAATCCTACCCTTTGTATCAGATTTATTGGTACTACCGTCATCACTTATCTCGGCACCATTAATAATATCTTCAAGATGTTTTGCAGAGTTAATTACCTGAGTTAGTCTTCTGGATACCCCATCCAAGCCCCGTTCTCCAGCTAGTAAAGGTTCTGGATAAGTAGTCCTTGCTAAAGCCCCCGGCACATAAAAAGACTCTTTTTTACTTATATCCCTTGTATCTGGAATAGAAACATCCATGGCCCCTGGAAACTTGGCTGTATCTAATACAGTACTAACTAAACTCCGTTCCGGATCTAAATCTTTACCAAAACCACCAGTAGACCCGTAAAAAGAATGTAACTCATCTAAACCTACCTTCTGAGCTGAACCTAACAAACTTTGTTTTAATTCAGGAGAGTCTGTATTTAAAACCTGTAACCCTTTTAAATACTCCCAGTGCTTTCTTGCGTCTAAAGGAATCTCACCAGAAACTCCTTGCATCATTGCAGAATCTTTACCAAATATGGTAGAGTAGGCACCATAAGCCGGTATATTTAGTTTCTCACCTTTAACTTGATTCTCTATGTCAGACTTGCTCCACGCTGGATTAGCACTTGGATCTTCAACTATCTCTACAAACTTAGGACCAACAAAACCTTTCCTAGCTTTACCAAACTCATCTATAATACGTGAGTAATAACTACTTTTAGCTTCTAAAGCTGCAGCTGCGTTTGCTTCTGTAACCGCTTTATCTCGTTTAGATAAAGACTCGGTTTCATCTTCTGAAAGTACGCCCCCCTTAGTCTTTTTATCTCTAAGTCCCTTTGCCTCAGTACCAGATATCAAACCCCTACTGACTGTCATATCCTTTAACAAAGAATCACGTATGGACCCTTGTGACTTTCCAGTGCCTGAAAAACCCAAAACTTTACTATATTCACCTAGACTAGGAAATAACTCTTTACCTTCTTCCATAGTACCAAGCATGCTTTTATAAGTATTAGTATCAAACTTAGTATTTAATGTTGTAGACCCTTGCCAGCCAGATCCAATTACGTTATTCATCATCATCTCAAGGCTTTCTGTTTGAAGACCACGTTTACCAGCATTACTAGAGTTAATTCTAATATCTATAGGTTTTTCTTCAAACTGTTTAGCTCCTTCTACTTCCTTACGATGTAACATTTTTACACCAGCTATACCAGATAAACCTTGTTCTAACGAACCCCCAAAAGAATTAACCATTTTCTTGGCATCCTCAAAAAGATCCGATTGTACCATTGCATCTTTTTCAGAAACCACCCCTGCTGATTTATCAGTAAACATACTCATCATAAATTTACTACCACTAGCTTTTAACTGATCCTTTAATAAATCAACGTCCTTACCTGTGTACTTGGTCCCTGTTTCAGAGTCCGGGTCACTTCTTAGAATAACTGCTCTATTTTTTTGTATAACCTCAGAAAGTAACGAACCCATACTTTTTGGAAGAATAGCAGTACCTAATCCTGCTTTTTCTCTCTCAGAATCACTTAGTACTTTTATATTTTTAGTCTTATAGGCGGCTTCTAATACAGACGAATCTTTAAACCCTTTAGAAGGAGATACAGCCACTCCCTTCATACCATACCTGGTAGTAAATTTTCTACCATAGTAGTTAAAAAAGGTTTCAGCTATCTTAGCGGTCTGTACGTTTATATCCTGTCCCCTAGCTACGGTAACAGCCTTCTGTATATCTGTTATTAGTGTTTTATCAGCCCTACCTCTATACTTTTGTGGCACACCTAGTACATTTTGAAATACTCTATTAAGTTCATCTATTTGCGCTAACGGATCTGTATCAGTAAGTACATTACCCTGCCCTTTCTTTCCGCCTTCCCCTTTAATTCTAGATCTAATATCTTCCACACTGATTGCATTACTCGGTAGATCTCGTAAATTACCTTCACTTGTTATTAAATCCAATCTACCTAAAGCGTCAGGCTGCACGATTGTTTTAGTAACACTGGTAAGTACTTCTGCTAATTTACCTGAAATAACCATCTGGTCTTCAAATGTATTTGCAGTACTTCTTAACTCAGCTATTACATTGAAACCATAACCTTGATCCCCGTACCTGCCGCCAGCAATCTGCTCGTTCTCCCTAGTAGACCTTAATCCTGGAAACTCAGTACCAGGCACACCTTTTTGTCTGTAAGCCATAGCATTAGTAGTACTGGCAATATTTCTGCCTGCCTGCTGAAATTGTTGTCCAAAAGGTGACATCTCAGGTAAAACATCAGAGTGCATTTTCAAATTAGTAGCCTTTAAACTACTAAGATATTTACTGTCTTCCTTAAAAGATGATCTGTATTCATCTAACGTAGAGGCGGAAGACTCAGGAACACCAAGGGTAGATAAAGTTGTAACATCTTGTGGTATATTTCTAGCATACTCAGTAGTAGATAATACCTTAGATTCATTCATATAGTTTTTTAATACCATATTTAAATCACGTATATAACTTTTAGATTGATCAGGATCTAACCCAGCTGCACCTTTCTCATAAACCGGCGAGGTCATAGTCATCATATTGACTATTTTTTCTTGATGTGCATATCTTCTTGGTCTAGAGGGGTCTGCTATAGGTATTGTACCCACTAGCTTACTTAGATAAGACTCATACTCGCGAACTGTTTTATCATGATTTGGATTTTTTGTAAGTTTATCAATTGGAGACTCTCCTGGAGCGTAATTGGATAGTACTTTTTCAAATACTTGGTATATATTTTTAAAATCAACTGTTTCCATACGTTTAACCACATCAAGAGCAGACACTCCAGCACCATCCATAGCTTGTATGAATTGCCCTACTGAAATTGAACCATCCTTTAAACTTTCACCCATTTGATCTATATTTCTAATAGCTTCTACTTTAAATGTTTCAGGGTCACCTTGCTCCGTACGTGCTAACTCCGCTGATCTAACAATAGCCCCTTTTTTATATGTGCTCACTAATCTACCTTTATTTGCGTCACTTGCAGAAGCGAGATCTGTAAGCATCTCCTGAGCTAGTTTATTAGACTCAACATACTCTTTTCTATCAGGGCGTATACCTGCTTTTTGTATTCTTTCAGTGTACTTTTCTGGCATATTAGTACCAAAACTTTTAAGCTGATTAAATAGATTTTCAAAACCAGTTTTATATTCGGCAAATTTAGGTATAACTCGTTGACTACCAGTAGATGTTTCAAATATTTGAGCACCTGTCTCAGTAAGACGTGCTGCGGGTACAGCTAAAGTCCTGGTAAGAGCACTCCTACTTTTACTACCTTTTGACGATCCAGCTACTCCAATATTAAGCCGTTTATTGGCTTCCATCTCCCCTAAAGTTTCCTGGTAAATACTCTCTAACTTACCAATATTCATACTATTAAGCATATCACTCATTTTTTTAGGAACGCCTGGACCAGCTTCATTAGTTTTATTTTTAATTCTAACTAAATTTTCAGCAGAGTCTGGTTGAGAAAACTTCCAAGACTTTATATCATCAGTGGGTACACGCTTTAACCAAGTACCTACGGATTCACCAAGATTACTCCTATTCTTATTTAAAAGGTCATTCTTAACTGTATCTTTAAATAAGCTTTTAAGTGCCTCAGGTGATTGAGTCCTATCAACAGGAGTAAAATCTTTATTATCCCGCCTCATTTTTTCAATTTCTTTAGCGATAGCCCCAACATCCGCAATTTGAAAAGTCCATTGTTTACCTGCTACTTTCTTATTAATACCAGAAGCAAGCTTAAAATATTCTGACGGATCTTGAGCGTCATCCCCCCTAAGAATTTTCCACTTTTGTGACTGAGTGATGACTTTAGTTTTTTTATCATAAGTTTGTTCAACAGGACCTCGCAATGCCAAGCCTTCTTCAACCTGCTTAATCATAAAATTCCTTAGATCCATTAAAGATTTAGCAGTAGTATTAACATTCTCTTTAATGATCTGTCTTGCTTTCTCTCCTGTATCAATACGGGTTTTAGGTGTGGGCAATTCATAATCTTTTCCTGGGGTAATTACATCTGATTTATACCCGTATAAAGTTTCTTTTGATGTTTTATACTTGTAGTCTGCAGGAGCCGATTTTTGACTAGTTTTAATATCCTTACCAAGTCTAAACTTCTCAGACTGCTCCCTCATACGCTGTCTTACTTCAATTTGTTTAAGTTTATCTTGCTCATTTGTACTTGGTAGTCTATTTTGAGAAGTAGAACCTGTAGTTCCAGAAAAAGGATTAGATGTTTGTTGGCTATTTATAGCGTCTGTTAAATCAGATAACTTGTCACCAAGAGAGGCTATTAACCTAGTAATATCACGAGGTAATATTTCCTTAGACAATAAGTTACCAGCAGTTTTAGTGTCTATACCACTAGTAATCACAGCTTTAAGTTTATTTGGGTCGTCTTTAGAAGCAGCAATCTGTGTTACTACTTTCATAATAGCGTCGTAAAGGCCCTGTGATGACTGGTTTTTAGGTTCAACGTAAAGATTAGATCTTAAAGTATCTTTAAGTACTGATAAAAACTGGTTAAGGTCAGAAAATATTTTTTCATCGGGCTTATTTCCTGTAGTACTTGAAGCGGATACTGCGACATTAAATTGTTGTTTAAAATCAGACTGTAGTTGAGTTATAAGTTTTTGAGAATCAGTAACTAGTTCAATATTAAACGGTGTAGAGTCAGCCTTCTTTCTAAGCTTTTCTAGATCACTTATTATAGTATTTTTAGACACAGAAGCAGTGAAATCGACATTCTTACTCCTACCTAAGTCGTCTAAATCTTTTTTTGCACCTTTAAGACTTTTATCTGTAACTACAGATAAGGGAACCTCAATACCGGCTAATGACTTTATATCTTTAATAAAAGTAGCTACTTCTCCAGCACCTTCTACAACAAGTTCTAATTTAGCATTCCAATCTTTAACCTCTTTATTATTGGTAACACCTTTAGGTACTAATTCTTTAGGTATCATAGATACAGCGTCAGTTAACTTAACTAAATTCCCCTTTAAAGCATCAGCATCTATAGACCCAGAAGGACTACCCTTCAATTCTTCTACTAGCTTAGTTAGCTGCTTCATAACAACAATAAAATCAGGAACACTCTCTAACTTTTTAGCTATAGCATCTAAAGATTTTCCCACCTCAGACTCTTTTGCTTGAGGGATTTTGTTTATTACTTTAGATATTTCTGAAGTTATTACTTGAGCTAATTTTAAAGGATCTTCAGTGGCTTTTTTTACCACCGCAGTCTTCTTCTTAACAGCGGACGCCCTAAAACTTGTCACACTTTCTTTAAAAGCTGATGCCCCATCATTAAACTCTTTAGGAAGCTTCTTAACTTCACTACGCACCAAAGTAATATCAGCAATTAACTCTTTAAAAGCAGTACCCATTTGAGCCATCAAACTTAAATACGTTTTAAACTCGGTTATATCAAAACCACCACCACTTTTACGCTGCTCATTTACAGCCTTACCAGCAGAAGCTATTTTAGTAAAACTTGACTCTAATCTTTTTAAAATAGCAGAAATATCTTTGAGAGAAGCTATCATATCAGTAGGCATAGCTGCTTTTAAATTAGAATTCAATGCATTCTCAATACCTTTAAAAACTGAGGGATCTATTGTTACTACACCCTTAGTGTTTTTAGATAACTCATCTGCAAAGTTTTTATATGCGATTTCTCTTTGCTTACTAGATATTTTCAATGCGGAAGCAACATCTACCAGGCCTGACTCTGGAGACTTTTGTACTTTAGCAGCTACATCTTTAACAGACTGCTTAGTGATGTCCACAACAAGGCGTTGTAACATATTGGCTAATTCAGTCTTGGTTACACCACCACTATCTCCAGACGCATTACTAGTTATAACCTTACTAAGGATAGTAGGGAGTTCTTTTTTAATAGCAGATGCTACCGCATTAACGATACCGTCCTGCGTGCTTGACATCCCCTTATTAAACTCAGTGTATAATTGCTTTAAGCTGGAATTTGGGGCTGACTGTTCATTTGCCCCTGAAGTGGTACCAGTAGATTTAATATTTATATTGACGTTTTTTTCGCCCAAGATAGTGCCTCCAAAATTTAATTTATACGAAACTATGGTATAATTAAATACCCTTTAATTCTACACAAGTTACTTAATTCCTATCCGCGTTTCGTCCTTTTTTTCACGTCAGCTCTATCTTTTAATTTTTTTGCCTCTCTAGGTGTATCATACGTTATATCACGATACAGAGAGTTAGAAGCAGTAATAATAACCTCTTCTTGATCAAATGCAGATAACTTACCAGGTGTCTTATGTTTGCTTCGCCGTGAAGCGTCCTCGCGTGTCCTTTCCTCATAGAATGATTTCATATAAGCATCTAATGAATCATCATCCTCAATAACTAAGTCACTTGGTCGATCCTCTGGCATCATTTGATAAATACTATCGTAGTAATTAGACCAATATGCTAAGCTTAACATATCAGTAGTGTAATCAGAAGAAGGTTTTCCGAACAACTTTTCTGAAACCTTTTGACTATTTACATACCTAATACGCCATAAACTATGTCTAGCTATATAACGAATTATATTGGTAGGTATACCATAATAAAACCTTAAAAAAGTATTTAAAACTTCTTCTCTAAAAGATATATTTGTAGTCTCTTTAAAGTACTTTAATTTACTCCAGTATTTATTGTACCTATGGTCATAGGTACTATCCCAACATAAATATAAAGTACGTTCCTCATTAGCTCTAACTTCAGCAGACATCATCATCCTAGAAGATTTTTTGCTAGATATTACAAACATTTCTTCTTTGATCTTTTGTATAATTTTCTTTATACGATCTTGATTAGCCCTAACTCTAGTAGTCTTCCCTAATAAAATTTTTTGGGCATCCAACTGTGACTCTAATTTAGATAATTTTTTTTCATCTTCAGCTGTAAAAATATTACGATCTCTTATCAATTTCTCTAAGTCTATATCATTCAGGAGACCCTCATCGAGAGCCTCCTGATATGCCATTGTATAGATAGCATCTGCGTATAGTTTTACATCATTAGTGGGATACTTAAAGATTATAAACTCTTTATTTATTTGAGTTATTAACTTACCAGAAGAAATTCTCACTAAGTATTGATCTACTTCAGCATCTGTTATCATTCTTTTGTGCCTTTATTTTTTCTTAGTACTCGTGGATTTTTTAACTGGTGCCTTTTTAACACCTTCTTTAATAGAGGAATCATCTGTTGATTTAGGGGTTTCAATCTTACCAGGCTTATTTACATCTTTCTCCAAATCAACTAGTCTTGCTTTTTCAGCCTCTACAGAAGCCTGATTAATAATATCTGTTTGTACTTCTTGCATTGCTACTGCCTCTGGTGTATTATCAAGAAAGTCAGACTCATATCCCTGCAAAAATAACATAACTTCATACCTTGATTTCAATGACAGTGCCTGATCTTTTGACGACAAAAAAGCATCATAATCTGGCCAAACCTTGGTACCGTCATCATACTCAATCATACGAGATGTTAGTGCCTCAAGTCTAGCGTCATCCGCCATCTGCTCACAAGTGTTACTCATAGGACCACTAAGACGCTGATTCCACTGAAAAAGATTATCTCGTGCTTTAGAAATCTGAATTGCCAACTCAGCTTTTTCTTCATTATTGCTAGCTTCGCGTAGTCTAAGAATATACTCATTCAGAATAGTAGTTAACTCCTCTACTCTGTTTTCAAAAGCTTCTCCAATCACCCCGCGCCTCTTAAGAATATCCAACATCTCTGCACTAGTAGTAATACCCTCCACTAAACAATTAGTGTATGTTTTACTATACTGCCAATCAGCCTTTCTAATAGCATCAGCACTTGGAGTACCAATAAAATACTCTGTCTCATCCGTACCTAAAAAACTTCTTCGATCACTTAAATTTTCGTTACTCATTTTTAATTTTCTCCTTTACCCTTTATTCCTAAACTCAATTACTTCTTCAGTGAGTCTGGTATATTCAATGTTATAGTTATCCAACTCTTTAGCCATATTTCGCATACAATTGTTCCCTGCCCTTAGGATTTTAGATCTTAATTGTTTAAAATTTTCTGTAGGACAAGCCACGTGTGCAAAATCTAAAGACTGCTCCATCATTTTAGTGATTTCTTTCCTAGTATCTTGTATTAATCTAGCTCTGCTAGCTTCAATATATTTTTTATCCATAGCCCTTTTCCTTCCTTTACCGTATTTATATAAGGGAGGGAATTACCCCTCCCCTAATCAAAATTATGCGTTACGCGCAAGCCTAGCTTTTGCAGTAGCATAATTAATATCACCTTTTATAACGTATAGATCATTAGTGGTTCTAAATCCAAAAGTCTGAGTAGCATTAGATCCAACATCTAGAGACATACCTTCATCAGTAATCTTCAGGTTTTTAACTACAACCGTTTTTAGAGCACGTTCAGTATCCCCAGCTGCATAGGTATCAAGAACACCGTCAAGGAAGTAATCCTCACCGTCAAGAGCAGAACCACTGACAACTTTTCTATCAGTACTAGTTCCTCCAGCCTCCTCATCTGTTTGTTCATATACCTTAACTACGAGGATAAGATTATCCTTAATCATAAGATCACTAAGTTTAATATCCCCCATAGTATCCAAATCATCCAACTTTCCTGCAAACTTTGCCCAGTTCTCCAAATCACCAGCTGTAGTATCTACAGTCAATGTAATAGGAATAGGCATAGTTAGAGGTCTATCATAAGGTCCTAAATGCCCTAACTCAGTAAGAGGCTCACGAGTCAAATCAACTGAAATATTAGCACTCGTCAAACGCCAAGCATTAGCAAACGCTGTAGCAGAAGAATCCGGATCTACGATATACACCTCTACCTGACCCTGTCTAAGGGCACCAACACTATCAGGTCTTTCAGTAGGCTCTTCAAGCTCAACAAAATAATTATTAGTAGTAGGAGTATAAGCATCCGCAGAGTAAATCAACTGAAGCCTGTCACCATCTGCTGGAGCATTAGTTCCTGTAGGTAGATAAAGCTTATGTTGTGCTGGCATAGTGGTATTATCATAAACATAAGTAGTCGCAGCAGCTGCCGTGCCGGTTACAACCTCAACGTTAATCATCTCATTTTTACTTTCATCGAACCAAGTAACAGCAGGAGCTCCACTATCACTCTTCCGTAGAAAACCAAGCCCTGTAGTTAGTGTAGCTACATCATTACCAGCCCCTAAGGTCATCATAACAAATCCATCTGTTAGAGCCCCAGCTGATAAAAGGGTAAACTCCTCGTAGTTTACAAACCTACCATCATTTAACAACCACATCTTGTTATCAGTCTCTGCTCCATAATTCTCTGTAGCATTTGCTCCAGTAGAGTAACTAAATTCGAGACTATTAACAAAAAGCTCATCAAGAAACAATGTCTGATCAATATTATTAGACAATGTTCCAATAGAACATTCCTCTTGTACTGGTGCCCATAAAGTTACACCAGGCAAGTTACCACAAGTTACTGCAAAGTCTGCTAGAGATACCCCATGCAGATAATTAGCAGTCCCTGTTGGATCTGATACCAAATTCGCATTACCATCAACTGCGGTAATAGCCATCTCAACCTTGGCTGGGATAACCTGAGCCAATGTGGCTAAAGTCTTAACATCCCCAAAGTCATTAGTGTTCAATGTTACTGAAACGGCAGGGACATCATCTACTACGTCGATTATATCTAAGTGACCAAGCTCAAATCATTCTGTTACTTTTAGTGACCTCAGCTTTACCTGTTAGGCGGGGAAAGTTCTTCGACTCTCCCTCTTGGCGTCTCCGCCAAGTTCAGACTGTACCTTCACCCTTTTTAAAAGGGGTTTCACACGCAGTCGTTGGGGAACAAATTTATAATGTATACATTCTGGTAATATATATGTTACCATATCCAGTAAATCATGTAAGTATTTAGTTTTACCTAGTCTTATAGTACTATTATAAGTATCAATACTTATAGTACCTTTAAAAAATTTACGTAAAGCTACTATTAAGACCTCTATTTCTTCTAAAGTAAAACTACATGTAGCAATTGAACCTCTTAAGGCTGTTTTACTACCATGAAAAGAAAAACTTCCATCATCAGCTAACCAAATACAAAGAGCTAATAAATCTAAATCTTCTATTACATCAGTAATTACTCTTTTTTTACCTTTAACATAAAACTTATTAAAGTACTCAGTTATATCTGGATGAGCAATTGTGTTAATAAAATAGTAACCTGAAGAGTATGAATTTTTACCATTAATAATTTTAGGTCCTGGTTTTTCTGCTAAAGTTATTTTTTTAACAAATGGAGATAATAAATCTTTTTTCCATTTTAAGTAATCTAATTGTTTAGTACAATGACCAATTTGCAATCTAGCATTTTTAGATTTCCTATTCTTTAGCAAAGAGCCGTCTCCTAAAATAGAGCCTAATATAACAGATCTATGAACATCTGATATTTCTACAGATCTTAACTCTTCATAAACAGTCATACAACTAGGTAAAAGTTCTATATCATAAGATTTATACCACGAATATATAGTACTATAGGGTATAGATAACTCTGTAGCAACTTTGGCCACAGATTTATGACAATCTATTAATTCTTGAAGTTTTTCTTTACTTACTTTATTTCTTTTCATTATAAATCCTTTCCTGCGGATTGTCTATATCTTTAAGATTATTACTACCAATTCAGGTTAGTACCTAAAGCTTAACTAGAGTTTCCCGCATACCGTGAAATTTTTTCTCTTACTTGTTACCAAATAAGGGACACATTTAGTTTATGTCCTCGCTCGTAAATGATGTCGTGGTTCCTAGAGACTGTACTCGATAGAGCACTTCTCCATTAACCCAAACTGATTGTGAAGCATAGATTATTCTATTTCTTGCCATGTTTTAAATCCTCCTGTTAATTTTTTTTTATACTGCTTTCAGGTTGGTATGATAATTCATGTCCGTATTACCAGTTATATATTGAGGCTTTACTATACAACCGATAACCTTTCCTTTATATTATATCTTTTATACAAAATTGATTGATACCAATTCTTATGCCAAGTTCTATCTTTATTGGCTTTACTATTACAAGAACGACAGATGGTTATTAAATTACTTGGGTTACAGTTCTTTTTATCATAATCAATGTGATGAATTGTTAAATCCTTTGGATTTTTAGAATTACAGTACGGATTTAAACATTTATTTCCATCACGATTTCTTATGTCTTGTTTGTATTCTTTATCCTTCCAGGCTTCACAGTACGGCTCAAAGGTGATACCACCCTTCCAATTATAGTTTTTATCCCCTGATATACTTATAAAATAGCAATCAGGGCATCTATGTCCAGACGACCAATCTTTCCAATTTATAGAGTTATAATGCCCTTTAGAACATTTATACTTTAATTTAGTACGTGCATTTTTATACTCATTACTCAATAAAATATATTCCTCACTTTCAAAGGATTTTCTTATTTCATATATTGTGGGCATTATTTTAGCCATATAACACTTTGAACACCTAGAGCTATTACGATTCCAATTTTCCCAACTTACTTTGTAAACATGCCCTTTTGGGCATATAGAAATAAGTTTACTATTTCTATTAATATATTTATCACTTAATAAAGTATAACCTTCTAACTCAAAAGAAGCTTTTATTTTTTTAAATGATGCCCTCTTTTTACCAGAGCACTCCATACACCTATTACCAAGTAACCAATTATTCCAAATAACACTACCTAAATGCCCTTTAGGACAAATATACTTTAATTTACTTTTAGAATTTATATATTTATCAGTTAAAAGTACATAGCCAGCATCATTAAAAGAGGCTCTCACAAAATCGATAGATAATTTCCTATTACCTACACATTTAGAACATCTTACACCCTTTCTTAAATGATCTATACGCATACTACCCTCGTGCCCTTTGTCGCAAACATATTTAAAAGATTGTCTAGAATTAACGTATACGGTTGACACTAAAGTATACTTAATTTCTTGAAACTCTTTTCTAACTCTCTCTATTGTTAATTTTGAAGGCATACTGTGACCCTTTCCTTTATTTCCTTGTATAAGTCTCTATTTCAAAACTTATTCGTGACCTATAAGCATTAAGATCACTAAGTATTACTTCATTAGTGCTACGAGACATTACTAACGGTAAATTAATATGTCTAGCAGAAACTTTACTAAAAGTCATATTACCGTGCGTAACTCCTAAATCATCTAAAGAGGTTCTATTAAATAGAGAGGTTAGTTTATTAGAAGTTTTCTTTCTACCATAAAAAGTACCATCATAATCTAGTACATCCCCAGTAGGAAAGTTATATATAGGAGCGGATTTCAAATATAAACTATCATATATAGTTTCTACTAAATCGTTTCGCTCCGAAGGACTACTAGCAAACACATGTATATCTACTTTTCGCTGAATCTTTTTACCAGCGCCTAATTGATACCCCTCTTTGTCTGTGCCATGCATGTCTACCACTACTACTGGAGGCTCTGCTGCCTCAATAGCCGCCCATTCATCGACAACACTTACGTAGTTCCAATAATAATCTATATACCGAGGAATAACCTTATTATTATCAAAAATAACCCTACCATCTTTGTAATCTATCATATACTCTGTACCAGAAATTACTACAAAATTTTCATCATAAACCTCTACCCTGTTTGATTGTTCAGGAGTACCTACACACTTATTACCACCAAATACCATAATCCCAGAACAATTAGTAATCCCACTTTCAGTAGTATAATAACTACCGTCTGAGTATAAACATCCTGAAACAGAAGTATCAAGATCCCTACCTTGTACTGTAACAAATTCAGGAACACATGTAGAATTCAAATACTGACATTCTCCGTTTTTATCATAAGATGGGCAGTCAAAAAATACCCAACCACGTCCCCTATCATTAGGACTAGGAAGAGTATTAGACATAGCTTGGTACACATAACTTCCAGCACAAGTTAAATGCTCCATAATCTGTAAAGAAACTTGTTCGTCTTTCTCAATAAAATTCCTGAGAGCGGTGTCTTTTATATACCTATATAAACTTAGATCTTCTTTTCTTAACTGGGTCATCTCCATAACAAGCTCCTTAATATTTTGTTTTGATCAGTCTAGTGCTTTTTTCGTTTGCTTCGTCTATCCAAGCGTCTATATTTTCCTCATAATACTCATCTGCGGCGCCAAATACTTCGTCTTCTAGAGGCGGTACATTAGAAAAAGGAAATTTAATCAATTCTCGACTTAAAACAGTTTTCTCTTTATTTTTAAGACTAGGAGTATACTGTATTATATATACTCGTTTTTTTCTTGGAACAGTAGAGTCGATAGGATCAGCATTAATAGTTGTTTTACCTGTTATTTTTTCCAAATCATCATGACTAACCTCTACATAAGTACCAGGAGTACCCTCTAAAATACGTTCTATTATTTTCATACCATTAAAGTCAAAATTTAATAGATCAGGTAAAATAATACGTACACCAGTAGTAGGATGTTCCCCTATAAACTTAAATGCATCAAGAGACTCTTGAAATATTTTTCTAAATAAAGCAGGATCGGTGTTACTGTTTGGATCAGTTATCCTATCAGAAAGCCCATCAAAACCTGTCAATATAAGGTCTTTAAAATTAGGTACTTCAGCCACTAAACGCTCTTTTAAATGATAAGTAAAAGCACGTTCTATATCTTTTACTACCCTAGTTATTCTAGAAGAATCAGCCATTAACTACTATAATCCTTTATTATCTCATCACTATCAATACTAGGCTTATCAGTAGTAAACGCAGTTATTACTAACACAGTTTGATTACCTAGACCTCTTAATACTGGGGGCTTAGATAACTTACAATTTACACCGTCGACTACTAATTTTTTACAATTTTTAAATGTATCAAAATTTTTAGGATCTGTTTTTAATTGAACTACTGATGACCCCTCAGAACCGGCTGGTGTATAAACCATCTTATTTCTATCATCAGGATTCCAAGTAATCAAACAATTTGTATAAACTTTACGAGGTGTTTCTAAAAACCCTTTACCTAGACATATAGGGCACCTACCTACTTTAAAATATTTAAACTGTAAAGACATATTACCATCAGCTAACCATTCAGACTGTTTAATTTTTGCCTCAAGGGCAGTCCACTTACACTTACCTGTAGAGCTATCTGTGCCTTTATCATAATAACAATTACTACATTGACTTTTTATAGATTGTTTATAAACAAGCACTTTTCTACTTAAACATTTTATAACGTCCCTCATAGCCGTACGAAATCTGTTTTTTGTTTTTGGGCTAATACGTCCACGAGCCATATTAAGCTCTCCTTTTAATATCTATTTTTAATTATTGCTCTATACCAAGCTTTGTGCCACGTTCTATTTTTATTAGCCATAGAATTGCACGATCTGCAAATTGTTATTAGATTACTTGGTTTGCAATTTTTTTTATTATAATCTATATGATGAATAGTTAGATCATTTGGATTTTTAGAATTGCAATACGGATTTAAGCATTTATTATTGTCACGATCTCTTATACTTTGTTTGTATTCTTTGTCTTTCCAAACTTCACAATAAGGTTCGAACGAGATACCACCTTTCCAATTATAATGACCAGTGCCTGCATTCTTAATATGTGAACAAGTAGGGCATCTGTATCCTTGCTGCCAATCAGCCCAAGTAATTAAATGTGTGTGCCCTTCCTTACACGTGTAACCTAACTTATCTTTACTACGTTTATATTTATCAGATATAAGTGTATACCCTTCTTTTTCAAAAGATTTTTTAACTGTGCTTAGAGTTGGCTTACCTTGTCCTACGCAATAAGGACATCTGTGTCCTTGCTGCCAATCAGTCCAAGTAATAGAATGCTTATGCCCCTTAGAACAAATATAATCTAACTTAGTGTAAGCGTTTTTATATACTTTAGAAACAAGTATATAATTAGCATTATTAAAACAAGTTCTTACATATTCAATAACAAGAGTAGTATTTCCTACACAAGTAGGGCATCTATGGATTTGTTGCCAATCATTCCAAGCAATGCTGTGCTTATGTCCTTTAGGACAACTATAGTCTAACTTATGTTTATTATTGATATACACTTCACTAAGCAAAACATAACCTTCTTTTTCAAAAGAATCTTTTACGTATTCTATTGTTAATTTTTTACCCATAGTCTAATCAACTCTAACCCCCGTAATTCCTTTCAACATTAACGAATTCACTACCTCATCTAAATCTTTCTTCAGGTCATCCAACAACATTTTTCTAATTTTTAAGCCGGCTTCTGGGTTATAGGAAGATCCTTCATCTTTTATGAAGCTCCCATCTTCAGTAGCGTCCTCCCATAACTCTTTACGCAGTAAGTCTATAGCAGTCTGTAATATATACGCCTGAGAAGTAGCTGTAACAGTTGTTAGCCCAGTAGGAGGCATTACAGTATCATACGCCTCCATAATCTCTCTATCAGAATGCCTAAAAGAGTGGTAAAAAATATCTACCCCGTGTTCGATCTCTTTTATTGTATCTGTACCACAAATATTAGTTATACCTGAACAAGTTATACATACCTCATCTATGTACTCTTGAAACTTAAGATACTTATAACCATTTACTGAAGGATTTAAAGTGTCTATAAAAGACTTACCCCCCATAGTTATAAAAACCGGCCATCCTTTTTGATCAAGCTGAAAAGTTTTACCATCAGGATGAATAGATGATTGAGCTTCAACTCCGTATTCTCTTATAAGTGATAAAGGGTCACCTATATACAACCTTATTCTATTTATAATACGTTGATTATCTGTATCATATAAGACTTCTCTGGGGAATTCCGGATTATAATAAAGATCCCCAGTCTCTCCTAGTATTGGAGATGACCACCCATTAGCAGCACTAATAGTATCAATACCACTTTCAGTAGTAACCATAATATACCTAGAACTATACCAATCACTGAAGTTACCGTCAGTATCATAAGTTTGATAGAAAGTCTGACCTGCGTGTAATGCAATAGGTATTGGAAAAGTCTCTGACCCTAATACAGTTACCCAATCAATTAAATCCTCAGTAGGGTTTGGTGGCTGATCCGGTTCATTGCCTGCGTACTTAGCAATCTGTATATAGTTATACGCTGTAAGTACTGTAGCTATATTATCAACTGTAAACGATAAACTTATCATGTATTCTCCTTAGTATTATGTATTCAGTAGTAAGTCAGTATCAATCACCGTAGTCTGCTCCCAATACCGAAATAATTATCTGCAAAAACCAACTAGTTATAAGCAGGTTACATAAATAAAAAAAGGACCATACGCTAATAAACGCACAGCCCTTTAATAGGTCATAACTAATTTTATTTATCTTGAAATCTGTAATTCACGTACTCTCTTATGTAATAATTTACATAGACTATCCTTTCCAGTAAGCTGATTAGCCTCTTTCAAAGCGTATCTTAGTAAATTAAGATTAGTAATTTTTGGTAAAGCTTCTCTTGCTTTTCTTACAGATAATGACGTTATATCATCTACAGTAGTCTCCTTACTAACCATCGGAGGTACATTACTGCCCCCTTGGCTTCTTGTTTGAGGTTCTACCGGAATATCAACTTCTAACTTATCCAAATCTTCATTATAGACAATCTTCCAAGTAGTTTTATCCGGTAGCTTTACATCTTTAAGCCAACTAATAAATTGTTCATTAGGAGGCATACCGTGCTTTTTACCGTACTGCTCAAAAAGATCTTGAAGTGCAATTTCTCCTCCAGGGCGTACAGACCTTTTCATAGCGTATGCCCAATTAGGTGTAATGTTCTTAACATATCCTCGCATAATCATAATAGTTTTCTCCTTTTCTGTTTGTTAATTACCTTGTCCTTTTAATTAGTTCTTGTTTTATCTATCAAATTATGTATTAAATTTGATAAACGGTGTATAATAAGTCCTGTAATAAAAAATAAAATCGGTGTATAATCAGAATTTAATACTAACACCAGTGAAAAAAAACCAGCCCAAACTGAAAAACAATACCCACAATCTATAAGCTCATGGAAAAAGCTAAATACTCTACTATTTTGTCCACGATCAAATAACCATTTTCTCATTGGCCAAAAAAGCTCAGATTTAACCACTAATTCAGTTAATGCTTCAGTTAGTATCACAGCCATTACGATATTATACATAAATATATACATCAATACCTACTTATTATAAAGTCAGTTAATTACAAAATTAGTTATTAAATCAAAGCACTCATCTCTATACCAACTTTTATCACTAATACGTAATAAGTTAATATTATTATCCGCACAAAATATATCCTTAATTTTATCTCTAAAAATCATGTCTTTTCTGGAATGCCAATATTCACCGTCACATTCTATTGCTTTATTAATATCCGGCAAATAAATATCAAGCTCTAAATATTTACCAGTTACTTCGTTAAATACTACCTCTCTATTATTATATAAAATATTACCATCATATATATTTTTTATGTACTCTCTAACGGATTGTTCAAACTTAGAAGTATAATTATTTTGTGAGTAACAAATAAAACATCTATTATTATTATCTTTAAAATTATGAACGGTCGAATACCATTTATGCCCTTCTGGACATTCTAATAATAATTTACCAACATGCGAATTAATGTAATTTGAACTATCAATTATATTATAATTATAATTATTCAAATAAATAGTAAAAATTTTAAGATCATTTATTCGTTTTTTTTCTTGATTTGATTTAGTAATATATTTTTTCTTAATATTACGCTTTTTTTCTGCTTTTAGATTATTTTTTTTTAATCTGGATTTTTCACATGATAGACTGCCACAAGTAGTCTTATTTTTATAATAAGTAATAAATTCTACACCGCAAAACTTACAATTGCGCGTAAATTCTACATAATTATTTCTTTTCCTACTTTGGTTTCTCCATTGAATCTTTTCTCTATCTTGTTTAGCAATATCTTTACAATTATTACAATATTTTTGACTGCCTGAAGTAGGTGTAAAAACCTCATTACAACCCGACATAGTGCATACTTTATCTTTATACATTTTAGTCCTTTTATCCAATTAACATACAAAATTTGCTATATTAATTGTTGTGCAATTATCCCTATGCCCAAATTTGTAATGACAGATACTGCAACAGGCTATTCCATTGTCTGGGTCCAAAGCATAAAACGATTCTAGTTTTTTTGGTTGTATATGATGTGCGACTGTTGCTTGCTTACCACAATATTCACATACGTACTTAGCTCTTTTAAGTACCTCTTTTGACCATATTTGTAATTCATAACTTGTATATTCAATTATATTCCTACTTTTTCTTACATTAAATCCTACTGGATATTTATGTTTATTAAATATACTACAAGATGATCTACACCCATCAGAACAATAAAGTTTTGATTCTCTATCTATATTACCTTTTATATATTGTGCACGAGCCTCCACAGAAGTTCTTTTAGCTACAAACCATTCACCACATAATGAGCATTTTACTAAAAGAATACCATTATCATTCTTTACCTCTTCTATAGGAAAAATTTGATGAGCATAAGTATCAAATAATGGAATGTTTTTTTTAATCACACCGCCTTTTGACATTCTTTTTGAAATAGCCTTACACTCTTGTTTTGACTTCTTTACACCAGACATACTTTTTGAAATTTTCTTTTTTATTGTTTCTGATTGATGAGCACAATTAGCACTACATATTTTTGTAGGATAAGTAGCCCTCATAAAAAATGACTCACCACACACACTACAGGAATTTATAAATTTATAATACAAACGTTTTCTTCGAAACACATCTCTTTTATATATATAAGAAAAACTATCTAAATTTTCAAGTCCATCATTACCATACTTAATCTTCATAACATAATGCCTTTATTTATTTATTAGTATGGGTCCTTAAAAATAATATTCCTAAGGACCCACACCATATTAAAATATTTACATTATAAACTTCTATCTATAATACCCATGCCCAGCATTCTCGAATCTAGGCAAGCGAATCCGAGCTCTGCCCAACCAAAGAAACCTTGTTTCTGAACACGAAGAAGAGTGGGATCATCATGAGCCTCATATTCTTTACGAATAGGCATAACAAGAGAATCATTAACACTAAGGTCAAACCCCATAATCTGTGTCTCGCCGAGATCACTAATAGTACCATCAGCAGCAGTCACATTAGGATTATCAAGTGTATACCCATTATACTGCTCAGTACCAGCAGTGGCCACAAACTTACCATAAGCAGAGGCACTACCATTAATGTTATAAAGTCCTGTTGCTCCTAGATGTTGAATCTCATGAAGAGTTACATTCCAAATACTACCCATACCTGACGCCTGAAAAATCTCACGCCTAGTAACAGGGTCAATATCAGTGTCAGTCCACTCTCTGATGTCAGCAGCATCCTCTGGGGATACATAAAGATCAGTAAGTGTCCTGCCTGTCCTCTTAAATCCTACAATCATCTTATTAATTAATTCCTTAGAAAGATATCCAGCTCCAGCAGCAGAAGGTGCGATCTCATAAAGAGGTGCAGGGCGTGAACCAAGTAGCCCTTTTCCTGAGAAAGCAGAAGTAGCAGCAGGCATAATAACACGCCAACCACACTCCTCCTCATAATTTGCTAGATCTTTTGCGGCACGCGTTGCTGCTCTTGAGGCAATATCAATCCTGGAATCCCTTGCGTATGTAATTTTCCAGTCAGCTGCCGCATCAATAGTAAACGTAGGAACGTATACCTCTTCACCAATACCTTCGATGAAGTTCTGTGCAACATAACCAAGTCCTGGAAGTACCCATACTGGAATCTCAAAATCTTCTGCGACGGGATAAACCGCCTGAGCGCCCGGGCCTAATCTTTCCACTGTAAAGAGCTGACGCATAATAGAGTCGAGCTCGATCTTTTGTAGTATTGGAGTTGTTAAAGCAGCTGCAAATGCTCGATAAGCAGCCAAACCTTCAGGGGTATTAACCTCTGCGGTTGCTCTAAAAAGCTCCATCATTTCCTTTCTTTCCATAATTTCCTCCTAAATGTATTATAATAATTTTGGATGTGTATATCACATTAATCCAAAGTTTTTTAAAATCTAAACTAAAAGTTTAATTCTAATTGGGTATAGCGTGGTGTTAGCAATATTAGCAGTAGCTTTAGCAGCACTAGCTCCCTTAACTACTCTAGCAACAACAGTACCAGACGCGCCACTAATAGCTGCGCCAGTTGCTTTGTCAGTAGAACCATCAGATGAACCAACACTCGTTGTTACTCTTGCTTCATCAGCAGCAGCCCTCAAGGACTCACCTGGCGCTATTGCAGCAACACCATTAAGTGATGTGTAATGCACGGTGTCAAAAATACCGAGGTGCGCTACACCTACTGGTACCGATTTAGTACCCACAATCGCACCAGTGTTATCATAAACTGGTTGAGATATAGCATCACTGGAACCTAAATCACCTGGCATAACAAACCCAGTTGGATGTACACTGTGGTATCCAGCTTTAACTTTTTGCATAAGAAATCCAAACGGTGTTTCTGAAACACTGTGAGCCATTTTTTTTACCATTGCTTCTTGGTTAGTTGCGTCAGGATCAAGATACACTACAGAACCGGCATAAGCAATAACACCCCCAACCCCGGCAGCCCCAAAAGAAGCATTCTCCGCGTAGCTACAAAATTGATTCTCTACAACTGAATGTCTAGGAATAAACATACTTTATTTCCTCCTTATTAATTTCAATATTTATTTATTTATTTATCAGTCTTAGTCATACTAGCAGCCATGGCTTTACCCATATTAGCGTACTTAGTCAACATATCATCTGATGGTTTACTTTCAAAATTCATTGCAGCAGCCATACTCTGTCCAGGAGTAATTTTAGCTGGAGGAGTCTTTACGTCTTTATTAGACGCAGTTTCTTTCCCAGAAGTACCCTCTTCTTTGTCAGAAGCAGGCTCTTGTTTAGAAGCAGCCTCTAGCTCTGCAGATACAGCATTACGAAGTTCTACACGGTCAGCCTTATAAGATGCAAACTCTTCATCAGTAAGTTCCTTAACTTTGGCGGTCTGTGTTTTAAGATCAGACAAAATAGCTACCTTCTCTTCTTTGAGTTCAGTCATTCTAGACTCAGCTACCCTATCTTTTTCTATACTCTCCAGTGCTTCTTTGGTTTCTACAAGAGAAGCCTCTAATTCCGTTACTTTTAACTGTGCCGCCTCAAGCTCAGTAGTAAGTTCGGAAATTTTAGTATCTTTCTCAGCAGTAAGTGTCTTAGAAGATACATTAGCTTCTTCTAGCTCAATCACTTTTGCTTCCAGTGACTGAGTAAGTGTTTCGATTGTTTCAGCAGACTCATTGAGTGCATCCTGTGTTTTTTGTACTTGTCCAGCCCTTTCTTTATCAGAAAAGATTTCTGTTACAATAGCTTCAATGTCTTGCTTTAATGTGTCTTTATCCATTAAGGTATTTCCTCCTTATAAATTGTTTTTTTTGTTATTAACTTTTGTTTACTCATTTTGGCTACCAACCTATTTTAGTAAAAATTTTAATACCCTTTTCCGCAATAGTTAATAAGCTATTTTAATTAATTATGGGTAACTCTGTGATGGTGCTCCAGTACCTCTAGTACTAAGTGTGCTTACATCAATTTTTGGTCCTAACATAAACTGTAAATTAAAATCTACATCTGCATCGGCTTTTACACTGGCCATTTTAATTTCGATTGTGTTAGCTTCAGTATCAAAAGCCACCCAATGATCTGAGCCTGCATTAGTTGTAGGTGTAGCTGTTACACTAGCGTAAGCAGCCAAGTCCATATCATAGAACTTAACCCCACTAGCAACAGTAACAGAGGTAGTACCACTTGCAACAGTAGCAGTAGCAGACCACATAAACGGTACATTATGGTTATTACCCATATTCTTGAATACAGTAGCAGAATTTGCTGAGCTTGTAATCTTTACCTGTCTAGGTGTGCTGTTTAAAGAACCTGTTTGTGCTTGTCCTAAATCTGGCATTAGTTTTCCTCCTTATTTTTGTCAGTAAAAACTTTTTTGGCATTAACCAATGCTTTTTCTAATCTTAACAAACATCTCGAACTTTCTTTACTATCGAGTTCAAATTGTTTACCAGCTAGAAGCTTCTTTGTATAAGATGACGCCGTAAATTCTGCAATAAACCTGAGACAGCGCGGGTCAAGCGCATCTCTTGTATCAGAAGTACACGGAGAATCAAACAAAGTACAGTAGTTTTCAGCCAAAACAACATCGTGCTTATCAGTGAGACGTTTTTTGTAATTTATACAAATACCCACTGTATCATCATAATTTAAATTAGAGTTTTCTTTTTTATCTTCTATACTTTGGGAGGTTACATTAATACCCTCAACTTTTTTATCAATAACAGGTGTGACAACTTCTTCTTTTGTAGAACTATTTTCTACTAAATCAAGATCAAATATAATCGGTTTAATATCATCATCAGACGCGGTTTCTAAAATAACACTCGGAGGATTAGCTGGATTTTTAACAATCCCGCACCCAGAGAAACATATCCCTCTAAGTACTCTAGCTACAGTGCCTTCGGCTACCTCTTTACCACCTTTCATTATCTTTGCTGATTTTCCAAAAATACTTTCATCAGATAACTCAATACCTAAAGAGTTTGCTACAGACTTTGGTATAATCATATCACCTACTTTAATATCAAAGTCTTTAAAATAACATTCCATAGATACCTTCCATTCATTATTAGCAATTTCTTTTGCTATGTCTGGAAATCTATTTTTATAAACAATAGAACCTATTTGTATATGCATATCCTTAGTATCTAAAGTTGCAGTCTCAGTAGAGGACAACTCAGTAAGGTCAAGTGCTTTATGCTGATCATCAGTAAAAGCATGAGAATATAAATGACCAATAATCTCAGTCTCTTCATGTTCCACATCTAGTGCTTTACTAACAATAGTATTAGCAGCGGCTACTAGCTCTGACCCTAAGAAAAAAGCATGGTTAAGGTTTTCACCTGAGCTAACAAGAATGGCAGAAAAATAAGAAAGGTCGGGTTGTTTCTCACCAGGACCTGGTAAATTGATTACAGAAGCCACCTCCTTCTTTAATTCCTCTGTTTCCTCATCCATGTCAATACTAGCTGTTAAATAAAATTTATACTTATCTTCCATTATCCTCTCCTAGTAATTATTTATTCTATTTATTTCCATACTTCTCTCTTAATATCTCAAGAGCGCTATAAAAATCATAACCATTCATAATCAATTCTTTCATTTCATTATAAAACGCCACATAGTCTATATCAAAAGTCATTAATATTCTCCGTGAGTTTTTATTTATTATGAATCAACTAATTATTACTGACTTGCTTTTATATTATCTATTCTTTGGCATTTAAATCCTCTGTGGTGATTTCTACCATAAAGTGCTACCAATCTCATTCCTGAATCATTTAAATTATTCTCTCTACAAAAAGCACTTAAGTTTTTTATTACCTTATGAGTACCGTTAGGATACACTACATCCCAATACTTACTTTTTGATGCTACTACATTAGCCACATGAGCTTTTGATTTTTTAACCCCACGACGCATAGTTGATAATTTTTTCTTAAATTCTTCAGACATTTTTTTACCAGTTTTAGCTTTGGAAATTTTACATTTAGTACTTTCCTTACATATTCTTCCTACAGTACCTTCACCACCTAAAGTCATATTATACCCGTTTTTATATGTATCATAATACTCGATGTAGTACACCTCTTTCTTGTCTAACTCAGCCTTTCTATTACAAGAACATAGAATTTGCCAAACAAAATTAGTTTCCCCGTATTTATTAATTGCCCTATGAAAATGAGTTTTTATATTTGATCTTGTAGCCAGATTTAAATGTTTAATTTTTCTTTTATTCAAAGAATGGATAGTTTGTCCTATATAAGCTTTATTATTTATCATATTAGTTACTTTATAAACAATACCGTCTACTTTTATATTTGAATCATATTTATACATATGACACCGCTTTTATATTATACCTATTCTTAAGCACCACCCGATGCCAACCTTTATGCCCCTTCTGACAAATACAATCTAATTTATAACCATTATTGACATACTCTTTACTAAGTAAAGTATAATCTTCTGAATCAAATGACTCTTTAACAAATGCATATGTAAGTCTCTTACTCATACCTAACTACCTCTACAGCTTCCAAAAATTCTGCGTATTCTGTATCATCTAAAACACTTCTTGCGCCACCCAGAAAAGCCGAATACTGTTCATCATCCATAACACTTATATCCCCAATAGCCGCTGTCTTTTTTGGTTTAGTAGGCTTACTACCAGGTTGTTTGTCTGGGTTTGTATTAGGTTTTTTCTTTGTCTTTGTTTCACCAGCCGGTCTTCCTTTACTAGGTGTTCCTGTAGGTGATTTTTGCTTAGGCTGAACTCCTGGACCATCTACTGCTTTTTGAAACGGGCTGCCAATTATACCAAAAATACCACCTTCTACTAAAGGCAACTCTGTTTGCATATTCTTTAATTCATTATCGTAATCAAACCCTAAGGCCTCTAAGGCTGTTTGATATGACAACATCCTTCTATCGACTAGCGAACTCAATGTGCTCATATATAATACCTCATCACGTAACACACTATCGTCCCAACGTATTTTAGGAAAACGATCAAAACCCATTGCCTCTGCTATTTGTCTATATTCCTTATAAATCCATTTCTCTACTTGCCGACGGGCATAATGAATCTCCTCCATTAGACCTTTAGTAAGTAAATTTACTTCTGCTGCATTGATATCCCCTGTTCCATCTATTATGGCACGAGTTACAGCAAGACCTGCTGTCATATCCTCGTTTACCTGTTTGTACTTATCTTGCCCTAAAATAGCTTCAATCTCGGGCGAAACTATTTTTTGAATATCCAGTGTATGGTTCCATACCACATCAAATGCTTTTGATGGACTATTAAATAACTGAGCAACTGTCTCTAATTCTTGCTGACTAACGACTGGGTACTCATCATTACCTATGGTAATCTTTAGAATATAATTAGAAATACCATCAAGTGTACTTACATCAGCCTCTTGTAGTGATTGTTTATATTTTATAGTATCCAATATCCTAGTTACCCTAGGTCTTGCATAACGTTCATAAGGCTGTTTTCTATAAGTAACCATTCCCACAAGTCTCGAATCTAGTTGAAACTCACCGCCTTGCTCTGCTGCAGATTTAATCTCTTTAGGTAGTGACTTAATTAGTTCTTTTTCTTCTTCTGTTAGTTCTCCAGAAGCTTTTTGTAATAACTGACCTAGCTCTTGTGGGGGAGTTAATTTTACAGCTACTTTATCAAATAAAAGGTTACCTTCTATATTAACTAGTTGATGATTTAAAACTGTGTATGAGGAGGGAAGAAATCCTTTGGACCATATATTTTTTTTGGCGGCTTTTTCAACCTCCATTAACTGCTCAAAAGAAGCACCTTTTTTCTTAGCAGACTCGACAAGCTTTGCCACTTCCGCATCTTTTTCATCTTCAAATTCAGCATGTAATTTATGAAGCCTGACAGTTTCTGAAGCAGAGTCGCCTTTTTTAGTCTTCTGCCCTGGTACGGGTGATAAAAAAGATACTCTAGGTTCATACTTAGATAAAACTTTATAAGTTACAACATGTCCTATCTTAAAAAAATCAAGAAAAATCCACTCTAGTACTTCTTTAAAATCTACATCAAATGTCCAGGTATCATAAAACTGTTTGATATTCTCATCATCAATATCATTTTCAAACCCTTTCATTGACAAAGAGGCTAAGGCGTTTGTAGCAGAACCAACCAATGGATCAGTGTAATAATGTTTTTCTGCTTGTTTATATAGTGTTTTAGGGTCTTCGTCATAAGGATTTTTACTCAGGGCTAAATCCAAAGTTTGCCGTGAAGTATAGTCTCTATTTATAGTTGCAGCAGATTCAAGCCTAGGTTTAATAGCCATACCAGGTTTATCTAATATAGCTAGATTACGTTTATTTGGTTTGAGCATAAAAACAGATTGACCAGTCTCTCTATTTATCTCTAGAGATTCTATACCAGCATCTGGGTATCTATTTTGTAGATCAGAAGTTAGTTTATTTATATCTATTATATTATCATCTGCCATTTAATAACCTTTATCCTTTTAAAATACTACCAGGAGTACCTGATACTGTAGCTACAGAATCAGTAGATAATATCCATTTAGTAACATCTTTTCTTCCTATTATATCATCCATTGTCCAAGTAGCCTTACCAGATCTACTTTTGGTATAGTCAGCAGGCATATTATTTATCCACCAAGGTGTACCAATAGCTTCACCTCTATTTTCTTCTGACATATTCAATCCTCCTATTATTAAAAGTGGGTACCTGGGTAATCAAAAGCTTTATTTATTTTTTTACCATGTACCAAGGCCCCACTATATAAATACTCTAATTATTACAGAGGTTAGTTAATTATTACCTGTTAAATCTTTTTTAATTTGCTCAACAAGCTCAGTAAAACCAAAACCTTTACTCAATACCTTATCAAATCCAGCTACTGACGGTTCTATAGAATCAAATATATTAGAATAACCAGTCATAGCATAAATCTTAGCATCTTTAAATTTCTTCCTAAAAACTACACCTAAATCAACACCAGATAGTTCCTTACTTCTTAAATTAATGTCTACTATAAAAATATCAAAAGACATAGTCTCTATTAACTGCAGCGCTTCTTCTCCGGTTGTAGCTATTTTATAAGAGTAAGGAGATAGTGCCATAATAGCTCTATATACTGATATTATATTTTTATCATCGTCGATAAATAAAATATTATAATTTTCCATTATAAACTTCCCCCTTATTTAATTCTTTTCTTTAATACCGCGTGGCCTAGTCCGTATTCCAATAGTGGGGGTGCTTGAAAACTTGAAGTGCCTTGAGATCCTAAATAATCAAAACTAGTCCCTACTCTACTACGCACTAAGCCACTTACACTATGAAGAATAGGACCATCTCCCTCTTCGAGTTCCCTCTCAACCTGTCTTGCTCCATGGGCTCCTAATATAAGTGCAGAATATAAATCCTTATTCATATGCTTAGTAGGAGTATCGAAATGCAATATACCAGTAGAAGTTTGAGTAACTACTATATTTAATAACTGTGATTTAAGCGTTATTATATTTATATAAGCCCTAGCTAATAAATCGTTAGTAGAATTAGATGGATTATCTGGAAATAAAAGACTCTTATCCTCAAACATAGCTTTTGTAGTAAAATTGGCATCAGCTATCCAAGTAGGATTAAAATTAACCATATCTAGTATATGTCTTCCTTCTAAATGTATATGATCTTGGTTTCCTCTATCAATAATAGGTTCGGTTTCTCCGTAACCCTCCTCTAATAAATCACATACTGCCTTTCCACCTCCGCCTTTATCCATGAATATTCTAATGATATTATATTGATTACAAAGTTGTTGTACTGATCTTGTAAGTCCTTGTGTGGTCTGCTTTTTAAGTTCTATTACATTAACTATTTTATTAGGTTTACCTATTTCAATAATAACCACACCACAACTGGCGCTTCCCCCCTGATTAGGGTCAATACCCATTATATACTGTTTATTAGGCGCTCCATTGAACTGTAAAGTAAAATCATTCCCTAAAGTACAATCATCTAATAGGGATGCCTTAAAAAATCCCTCTGAATCTGAAACCATGGCAGCTTCATATTCCATACTATACTCATGTCTAGACATAATACGTTTAGCTTCAGCAATATTATTATTATCCAAGAACCCCTCAGGTAAGTCCCAATAAGGTACTTGCCACACTGCATAATCACAATCCTTACCTTGAGCTTCAGCTTCCGCCACCATCTTCCAATGGTCCCTCATACGTCGCCACATATGATTAAATTTATAATACCCTGAGGAAGTCATTACCATCTTGTTAACTTTTTCCTCAGCAAAATCATCAGCAGCAGCAAGACCAGCATTAATCAAACGAGTCTGTTCCTCTAGTCTACGAACTCTTTCCATCGGTGCCAAAGAGGTTGCTCCCATTGGTCTTACTACCATATCCAAAGTTTGATCTGGAACTTGCGCTAACTCATCCACAAGAATTAGATAGAAACGTGATCCACGAATTTTACTACCATCTCCTAGTGGTAGTCCCTCAATATATGATGGAGTTTTACCAGCAACCGACTTAAATTTTAAATAAGCTGTGTCTGAACCACGAGTTGGTTTCTTTGCAGAAGCTTCTCTAAGAATTGAAGATTGATCATATAGTTTCTCTACTTCAGCAAATATCATTTTTGAATTGTGATTAATAAACCCGTTAGCCCAATAACAGTGTTCATTTTTTACTTCTATATCTATTGTTTCTGAAAAGAAGTAATCAACCTCTTTAATTTTAACAAAGTATAACCCTTGTTCATATAATTTTTTGGCTTTATTGTAATTATCCTTTATTAATTTATTTGTAAGACCAATAGCCCTAGCTAAACTTTCTTCTTGATTAAAATGGTTATCTATATAAGCATTAAGCTTTTCTTTCTTTCTTAAGCATCTAAATCCAACAGTATCATTGAATCTTTTGATAAAAGTTTGTCCTGTAATCCTAACTTTATAGGCTTCTGCACATTTAGACGGTTTATTTCCTTGCGATAATTGTCTTATACATGCCTTTTTACTTATACCAAAGTTAGACACTATACCTAAATTTAGTAGTATAGCCTGCACTTCTTTAGCTAGTTGTTTAGAAGAAGTACTAAAGGCAATTTCAGAACCTTTATTTTTTTGCACATAAAAACACCCATCTGTGTCATATAAACCCTGTAAACAAGCTATTAAGTTATCTCGTGAAGCTTTTTTTAAAATACTAGGAATCTTTTTATCCAGAGCTGTTGTTTTAGTAAAACCACACTCTAATAAATACTGGGCTAGTTGCTTACAAAAGTATTGAATTTCCCAAGTATCATTCCTTCTATTCCTTCTATCTATCTTTTCTTCTTTATCTACACAAAAATATCTTCTTAGATTATTCTCAAAAGAGTCTAATAAATCCTGGTCTTCACTTACAAAGTCTACACGCTGTTTTCTTTTATTTTTACTAACAGAAACACAGCCATCACCTAGTAAAAGACCCATCCAATAAGATAAAGAAGGTGTTAATTCTTTAGGTATTAAACAATTTTTAGTTCTCCAATCATGTTCAAATTCAAATTCAGGCATCGAGTTATCATTACCAAAATAATTAAATCCTGTTTTTATTGCTATATATTCATCTTTTATATCCTGTAAGTCTTTAAATTCAGTATCTAAATCATCGTTTAAACACACAACGGCATGATCTATAGTACCAGACAATTCAAATCCTTTTGTAGTTTTTATATACTTACATGCTTTATCTTTATCTGTCCATTTACTGACTACTGTATTATGATTAAAATTTGACTGTACTCTTGTTTTTCCTGGAATTACTTTATTATAAAAATCCTCTGTACCTGTATTTAATCCTTCATTTGTCCAAAACGTAGCAAGTGTGTCTGATTTTATTAACGATTGTCTAAATACTGGGCCAATTAGACCTACCCTATAACCTGGATACAACAAGCAACTTAATGCAGCTAAAGTACCGAGCATAAAAGTTTTTCCCACGCCACGTCCACAAATAGCTATGACGTAGTTCTTAAACCACATGTCTCTAAAAACCAATCGCTGAATAGGTGCTAAATCTACCCCTAGGAGCTCATAAGCGGCTGTACAAGGGTGAGCTCTATAAAACTCTATAAGTTCCTTACCTTGTACCAGCAACGCTTCCATGTTTTGTCTTTTTTTAGCCATTAGTCTTCTTCGCCTTTTGTTTCCTCTATATCAAGCCTGTTGCCATCATAACTTTCTCTATTTTTCCTCATCAACTTCTCTTCAGCTCTTAGTTTAGCCATACGTTTGGCTTGAGCTGCTTTTGCTTGCTGGTCATAGGCTACCGCTAAATCAACAATGGAGAAGCCTTTAAGCTCATTAGGATTAATCCTATCTCGCCTCCTAGAAGACAAGTTTTCTTTAAGTTTTTCATTTCGTTTATCAAGCTTCTCTATAGTAGCCGCCATATCAAGTTGTTTATCAGAGTCACCCTTAGTTTCTTTTAATAGTCTAAACGACAATACTTTATTCATAGACAAACTCATAATGTCATCTAGATCACTAGAAATTAACTCATCAGCATCAAAATCTGCTAAGTATACCTCTACATACTCTCCGTACAATTTCAACTCATCATCATCAAAAATATCTTTAGCTGGCAAAAGGTCTCTAACTTTTCTATGTGCTGGATGTAATTTTGGTCTAGCCATTATCTTTACTCCTCCATTTTTTGTTTGTACATTAGGAGTAATTCAGGAGTTAAAGAATGACCAAACATTTCTTCTATGTTTTCACCATATGAAATCTCTATTCTTAATTTATTCTGTAAAGACTTAAAAGTCAATACATCACGTATATCATCCAATTCCTCCTCTACATTTAATACCCACTCACACATATCATCATCAATTATTCTACAATAAGTATTTATAATTTCTTGTGATAAAGGGTCTTTTCTTCTAAAATAATTCTGTAAAGATCTTGATATTTTATTTTTTGTAGCCTCTTTATGTTTTTGTCCCTTCTTGGCTTCACTTATAGCATGCTTACTAGCTTCACTAAGTTTAAAACCAATAGGTCTACCTTTTCTACCTTGAGTTAGTCTAATCGGTTTCATAAGTTACCTCCGATACTGAAGAAAATTTATTACAACCACTACATATTACACCTACAGTAGCAGTCGTTCCATAAAGTATTTTACCACAATTATCACACCTAATAACGGAAGATCTCCCTTTAGATTTTAACGGTTTTCTAAACTCAAACGGTAAGTTTTTATAATGATCTGCAAACTTACTCTCTTTATGTATTTTCTCATTTAGTTTAGTAACCCCTCCTTCCGGTTCCCATCTTCTAGGCGTTTGCCCAGGTCTTAATTCCCCTGTACCTAAACTACCAAATGTATTATCTTTATTCATATACTTCTCCTGTTCAACTTTCGAGATCTATATTTAGAATTTTTAAAATATCTTCTATCTCTATATACAAAAGCTGCTTAGCTTCCTCTATCCCTAACTCATAATCCTCTTGTAATTTTAAAGGAACTACTACTGAGTCATTAAACCTTTTCCCAGGTTCAGGTCTATCCTCTATAATTCTATTATATACTTCTAAGTTAGCCTTATATTTCCTTACCATAAAAAGCATTGAAGAATCTAGTATTTCTTTTATTAGTGTTATTTTTTTACTATTACTTAAATTATCCATCTGAGAAATACTTAACACAAAAGAAAATAGACCACAGTAACCTTTAAATGCATCCATTACATCTCTAACCACTAAACCTTCACCCTCAAGTAACAAACTATCTAGATACTCAGTACTACTCTTATTAACTCTACTCATGTTTTATATCCTTATATTGAACGTCTAAGAACTTTTTAGACCCTATATAATCACTTATATAAACACAAAGTTCTGGTAAAGTATATTCAGTCATAGGCTTAGCAAAAGCTTTAGTAGTCCAAGGACCATAGTGATAATAAACACTACCATAAATTATGTTATAATCTTCTTCAGTTAGTAATTGAGTGTCTCTCTGTACCTCCATAACCAAATCAGCCGCTAATCTAGGATGATTTTTTAAGGTCCAGCTGGTTTTTTCCTTTCCGCGTTTTAATAAATCATGAATTATACAAGCACTTAAAACAGCATCACGATTACTGTCTATAGCAAGGGCTCTAGTTAGAGCGTAAGCTATATGAAATACTTTTTTAGTGTGTATAATAGTACCATCCCAACTCAATTCATTTAGAGGGTGATACTTACCAGTAGAACTAGCAGGACAATCTGTAAAAATATAATCAGGAGCTAATGCTAAACATAATTTAGTAAATTCTCTAATATTAGAATCAGTTATTAGTGCTAATTCAGCTTCAAACATCTCTTCTCTTTGTTTACTTCTCATTTAATTCTCCAAATACTAGTACGGACGAAGTTGTAAATCATCCGTAGTTAAATTAATTCTTTCGATAGATGTAGAATTGTGATTAGGGTTGTACCCTGGTTGTTTCCAACCACTACCATCTATACTATGCGATCTGCCTTGAGCTATTTTAGGATTAACTACTGTAGCAGTCCACCTATCATTTTTATTATAACTAATAGGGTATCTTTCTCGGTATCTACTTAGTTGGGGTTCTCTAAATTCATTTTCACTAATTGGCATTATACTCCCCCTTTATTCACATAATTAATTACTTTTTTTTCTTATCATCTTTTTTATTTTTCTTAAAAGGAAAACCATCATCTTCTTCGTCTTCCATATCTTTCTTATCTTTCTTATCCTCTTTCATTTTAGCTGCTTGCTCGATAAAAAAGTTCCCAGCCCTTTCCAAAGAAGCTGCATAATCATTATCTTTAGATGATTCTTCCTTACCTATTGATTTCATGATTTCCATAACATTTAGTGCAAACTCAGGAATTTGTTTCCCACTCCACTCATAGTGCACACTCATATACTCATTATCACCCATTTTAGAAGAGATACTAGCGTAATTATATCCATCACTGTATCTACTAATAACAGCATTCTTAACCGTTTTAACATCAATACCTACATTAAAGTTACTATCTTTCATTTTCAATCTCCTTTTTAATTTCTAAAGCTTTTAATTTCAATTCATCTAATGTACCATTATTATCTACCACAAAATCGGCATCACAAAAGTCATCAAGAGATGTCTCTGAGGTATGCTGAGTATTATGTATTTTAATATCATGATTTCTATTTATTTTTATATGGTAACCTCCACGATCTGTAACAGCTTTAATTTCGTCAGGGAATCTACCATCGGTGATAATAACATTTTTAAGACCACTACTGTCTATATGATTAAATAACTGTTTTATCCAAAACTTATTATCTATAGTTCTATAAGCTTCAGTACCCATATACTGCATAATCTCTCTTGGAGTCCAATACTCTATCTCAGATAAGTCGTTATCAAGTAGAGTTTTAGGATACCTCTTATCAGGTACTTCCTTTAAGTCACCATACAATTGGGCGGAGCTTAAACCAAAATCGTTAGCTAACCTTTCTTTAAGATTATTAGCGTAACCCATAATAAAATAATTAGCATCCATTACATCTTGTAACATTTTACCTAAGGTGTCTTTTCCACATCTAGCCTTAGAGCTTATAACTATTAGAGCCATTTTAATTCCTTATTTATTTTTTAAAAGTCTAATTACACTACAAAATGTATCCCAATCTTTTATACCACTTAGTGCTTGCTTATCATAGGCGTTTTCCATAGGTACTCCTTTATATTAATCAATAGTTACTCTCCAATCAAGCTGTCTAATAGCGCTATCAATACTAACAAACTCGTGCAATAAACCGTCCCTTTGTTTTTGTAAAGTTATTATATCCAAACTTTTATTATCAGAACCAATAAGTTCCGTAATAACAGCTACTTTTAATTCTATAGCTTCTCTGAGTTCAATAGCAGTACTAAGAGTTACTTCAGTATCTCCTATACTAATCTTAGACTGTGTATTAGCCTGAATTAATATTAAATTTATAGTTTGTAATTTATTAATATAATTTAATAACACAACTACAATACCATTAGCTTCTATCTCATTTACAAGCCCAGAAGATAATTTTCTCCTGAGCTCGTTTATTTTTTGTTTTAATAATATACGTTCATCTAATTTTTCTCGTAAGTACATAATCTCCTATTGTTTAATAGCGTAAGCTTGTTGAACAATTACCGCAGTACTTAATATTACTTTTCCAACGATGGCCACAGGTTGGGCAAGTAACTTTAGTTTTAACAGTAATAGGTTTTTGTATTTTTTTTCTTTTAACCTCACCTTTAAGGTTTAGTATAATTGTGTATGGAAAAAGTTCTAACTTACCAATAGCCCCAGTAACAAACTCTTGAAAAATCTCTTTACCAGGGACTGTGATACCTACGGCATTTTCGGGCTCATTATAGTCAGATACAATAGATTCAAATTTATTTGCAGAATAAGCAAGAGGATCACAAAAGTTACCATAACGAATACCAGTTTCTTTAAAAAAAGAAGGTCTAGTCTGGCTAATAAACTCTCGTTCCTCAAACCTATAAGTTACTTCTATCAAACCATCCTCTATTAAATTACCTCTAAATTTAGATATAGACTCAGTACGCTCTATAAATCTAAACTTATTAGTAACTTTTAATCCATTCATAAATCCTTTTAATTCTGTAGACCCGTTAGGATCAATTATTATACTATTACCATTTAAAACATCCTGACCGTCGACTTTCACCTCTACGAGTGCCTTTCTACTTTCTTTATTTTTTAATAAAAGAGAGTAGTCTGAACCAAATGGTAATCGTACTACATTATTATTGAATTCTCTTAATACTTTACCCTTATGCTTAATCACTACTATAAAATTATTACCGTACATTATTTTTATCCTTTAACGGGCTACTAGTTAAAGCCCCTATTTATTTTAAACTAGTTAGTGTTATTATTAATTAGTTACTATACAGGTGTTACATCTATTGCTTGAGTACCTTTATCGGTAATTTTCAACGCAAACGTAACTGCTTGTCCATCAGTCAAAGTTTTATACCCTGATACATTTATAGCACTATAATGAACAAAATACTCCTCTGTATCCATTTCTTCCTCGTAGACAAATCCATACCCTCTGTCATTATTAAACCATTTTACAATTCCATCAATCTTTTCTACCATGTTAATTATTCTCCATTTTTTAATTTTATTTTAGTTTTTACTAGTCATTGTGGCCATAATGATTAGTAATTATAATTCTTATTTTTAATTTAATCAAAGTATTTTATCACTATACATCTAGAAGTTACATTAATAGTTATATTTTATATCTATTATTTAATATAGCCTGATACCAAGACTTATGCCACTCTCTATCTTTATTAGCCCTTGAATTACAAGAGCGACATACCGTTATTAAATTACTTGGTTTACAATTCTTTTTATTATAATCTATATGATGGATTGTTAGTACCTTGTCCCTATTCCAACAAACAGGATTTAGACACACATTCCCATCACGATCCATAATACCTTGTTTATATTCTTTATCCTTCCATGCTTCACAATAAGGGTCAAATGTAATACCACCTCTCCAATTCGGAGTATTTGATCCAAAATAGTTATTAATATAACATGTAGAGCATCTATTACCTTGACTAAAATTATTCCAAGTCACATAATTAGTATGTCCATTATCACATATGTATTTTAATTTCTGTTTTCCATTTCTATATTCAGTAGACAGTAAAGTATATCCTACTTTACTAAACTCATCTTTTATATACTCTACATTGTGTCTAACTTTACCAGAGCACACTGAGCACCTATTACCGTTACTCCAATTTGCCCAAGTAATATTTCTAATATGACCTTTGGGGCATTTAACTTTTAAATTAGAAAAAGCATTTTTATATTTATTTAATAGCACATAACCCTCTGACGCTAGTAACTCAAACACATCATCAGTAGTTAACTTGGCATTATTACTACATATAGCACATCTACTATTTTTAGAACTCCAAGCATCCCAAGAAGTACTATACTTATGACCATTTGGACATATATAATCTAATTTTTCAGAACAATTTATATATTCAGAGGTTAATAAAACATACCCCTCGTCAGCAAAGGCTTTCCTTATACTCTCGATTGTTCTTCTTCTTACTCTACCATTAGGATTACAATAAGAACATCTTCTTCCAGTTTGCCATTTATTCCACGATATTTTATATTTATGCCCTTTAGGACAAATATATTCTAACAACGTAGCTGAGTTTGTATAACTAGTAGCTAATAATTTATATCCTTCAGACTCAAAAGAACTTTTTACATATTCTATAGTAAGCTTTTTAGACATATCACTCTACTAACTCAAAATGAGGTCCGTCGAAGAATTTATTATTCATTTTCCTATTAGAAGACCAGTCGCCTCCCCATCGAATATTTATACCCATCTGTGATGCTACGCCAAGAACAAACCCCGCAAAAAGTACAAATTTTTCTTTACTCTCCCAAGGGATACCCTCCCCTACATAATACGGAGTTACATCAACTGCTTTAGATGGAAATGTATTGTGGTTACTATTAGGCCACTTTACTTTAGAACGTCCAGAATTAAATGCATTATCTTGTTCCGTTTGCTCTCTATGCCCGCATATAACACTACAATCGTAATACTTAATAATCTCATTAAATAATCTTTGTAGAGCTACATCAGTTGTTTCAAGATTTCTTTTAGATCTTTTTCCAAACTCTGGCATATTTCTATCTCCTGCTGATTTAGAGGTTACATTAATGTTTATAAATTAGCCGCCAATAAAGCACCATTAGCCACAGAAGTTAGTGGAGAAGCTGCTAATCTTACTTCCGATATCTTTATAGGTAACTCTGTTTTAGCTAGTTGTTCTTCTACTCTTCTAACAAAACCTTCAGCTAGTGCTAAGCCTCCAGATACTACCAGAGGTATTCCATCTTTAAATACTGGAAGTTTTTTACTATTCTTTTTTAACTCATAAGCTATATTCTCTATAGTGTATTTAATAACATTATTGTAGTAAACACAAATTGCATCAGCTATATCACCTTTAGGATTATATAAATCAGTTCCAGCTTCTTTTTCTTGTAGTACAAGAGACGGAGATATATCTAACGCGCGTCCAACTGAGCTATCTATAAAATCACCAGACTTGGTCATAGAGAATTCTAGTAAAGGGTCGCCATCTACTATCACAATGCAGTTAGCCATCCCAGCCCCAAAACTAACAGCAATACCGACCAACCCATCATCAATTAATTCAGAAAGTGCTATAGCGAATGCTTCATTAATAGGCTGTGGGGCATAGCCCAAACTTCCAAGATACTGATTAATAATTTCCGTATGATAAAGAATGTCAAAGTCACTGTCAATAGGAGCGGCAGGTACGCTATATACTACCTTTGAACCAGGAACAGCTTCGCCTAATAAATTTTTAATAATTAATTTAATTATTGGCAATGATTTTTTTGACTTAGGGCTAATAACCCCCTGACTAAGAGGTCTTTCAGCAACTCCTCTACGCTCTATAGCAATATCTAATGCATCATCTCCTATCACTATAAATGATCCATCTGTATCTATAATATAGTCAGCATCTCTTTTATCCAACGACATTTTAATAGCGTTACTATTAACTTCTGATTTAGGTACTAGTCTATAGAATGCATCACGTTGCATTTTGAATATTGGATTTCCTTCTGTATCCATACTAGATGCAATTAGAAGATTAGTTCCCACATCTAGTCCTTTATGTATCAGTGCTTGTGTAGTTGGAACTTCTACAACCACACCAACAGCTTCATTTTCTTCAGTCATTTATATCTCCTATTTTTTAGGTAATTTATCCATAAGATTTTTTAATTTATTTATGTTAGCTTCAGTATTAGAATTATACTTAATCTCTTTAATTTTAACATGAGATTCCATTTTATCTTCAGCCCCTTTCTTAGACGGGTCAATAAATATATCATCCATAGAAGGTCTATCAGATCCTTCTTCTGATTGAGTATTACTAATTGAAGGCGCGCTACCTGTTAAACTTGATAACTTAGTTATTTTATCAGTTAAACTTAAAATAATGTTATCTTTAGACTCAAGTACCGCCTCTTTCTTGTCTAAAACTAGTTCCATTTTATCCATGGTTGTAGTAATTTCTACTATTTTTAACTCAAGTTGTTTAATATTTTGTATATATTTTTTTTCTAACTCAATCGAAACCTCTGCTATTGCCTCATTCAACATATCATCTACTTGCTGCTGGGAATAACCACTAGAAACTATATTACTACTATTAGCCAATTTAATTATTTCAGCTTTAAGTTCTTTTATGTCTTCAGAAGCGTTATTTACTATAGAAGCCCTACTCTGAACATTTCTTGGTCCAGTAGAACTCAATCTTCTACCTCCTTTTAAGGAGGACTCTTTATTATATATCATTATTGCACCTCAACTCACTGTAACTACAACCAGGTAATTTATGCACATCTTTATGACATTCTTTACAAAGTGTTATACAATTAACTACGTCATTACCTAAACGAGGATTTTGAGTGTACCCTTCGATGTGATGACAATGAAGTGTGGCCTCTTTTTGAGTAGCACCACAAATTTGACATCTCCAATTATCTCGTTCAAAACAAAGCTGCCTAATTAGAGGATCAACTTCCCGCGAGGTTGCTTTTTTAAAACCTTTAGGATATAACTCTTGCCCATAGGTAGGGCAAGATTCTTTACAATAATTAGAACAATATAGATAACAATCACCTCTACAATTACCTAACCCGTCTAAAGCACTCACCCTCGACTGTATCTGTAAATTAGTTGGTATAAAATATCCATTACAGTATTTACAAAGCACTTCCAAAGAAACCCCGTCTTTAGCTAATCTTGGTAACTCGTCTACAGTTAATCTACCACAATAAGTTTCATAATTTGCTCCACTTTTATAATACTTTTGGAGATATAACAATCTATCAGTTTTATTTTTTTTATAATATAGCATACTCTTATCAGATAATCTAGCCTTATTACTCTTTCTATAAAGCTTATTAACATCAGCAATTCTCTCTTTATTACTATTTCTATATATTTTAGATTTTTTAGCTATCTTTTCTTTATTTTTTTGATAGTATTGTTTTTGTTTAGACAAACTAACTTCTCTATTATCATAATAATAGTCACTAGACTGTCTATTAAGTAACTCTTTATTAGAGTCTCTATATAACTTTCTGCATGACTTGCAAACGTACTGTAATCCATCAGCATTACATTTGCATTTACCAAAACATGTAATGCTTTTAGAAATACCACATCTGGTACACACCTTAATACCATCCTTAGCCATCATTTACTAAAATCACCTCTTATCTTGTATTTTGTCAATAACACCATAAGTAACAGCCTCTTCAGCTGACATATAGAAGTCCTTCTTCATATCTTCTTTCACTGTTTCAATACTTTGACCTGTAAACTCTACATAGTATTTTGCCATCTTCTCATATAAATGTTTAGTGTGTGCAAAACTATTTTCCATTTCATGATATTTACCTTGATGCCCGCTGCTTAACTCATGTAACATAATCGATGAATTAGTTAGTGCAAAACGTTTGCCCTTTGTGCCTGCAGCTAGAATAAATGAACCTGCTGAGGAAGCTTGTCCATAAGCTAACGTACAGATATCTGGTTTAATATAGTTCATCGTGTCAAATATTGAGAACATAGCGGTTATTTCACCGCCAGGACTATTGATATACATATTAATATCTTTAGTGGCATCGGAAGATTCAAGAAACAGTAACTGTGCTACTACAGCATCAGCCATGTGCTGATCAAAAACTCCCTTAATAAAAACTACGCGGTCCTTTAACAGACGAGAATAGATATCGTAAGTCCTCTCCTGTCCTTTATCACCTTTTTCAATAACGTATGGTACACTCATAATTCTTTAATTCCTTTTTCGTTAATTAATTCATAATTATGCGGGACCATCCCACATGTATATAATATAAACATATTTAGTTATTTGTCAAGTATTTTTTTAATCAAGCTAAAAACTGTTTCACTACTGCTTTTATTATTACCATATCTTCTTGTTGTAACACAGGATTTAACAACATATCCGATATAGTACAATTTAAATTGTTATACAGTATGAGAAGAGGTCTATCTCTCCAAATCATATGAACGAAACTTAAACAAGCATTTTGGCTCTTCAGAGTGATAGTTCTTTCGGCTACATACTTAGTAATATTGTTATCAACCATAGTTATTAGTATCCATTATCCTATTATGATGTATTTAAACGAGTTTAAACATACCTTAGGGCTCGTTACAAATAAAACTGATAGTAGTGTACCAACTAAGGTATAAGTACATTCTTAATACCTACTAAGGACTACTAGTATGTTATTAAACTTAGTTTACTCTTGTATCTTCTGTGAAAGGTAAATAACTTACACAAAAAAATACCTAGAAGAACTTCCTTAATCAAGACTTATTTTTAATATTATTGCGTGAGTTTCTTTATTTTTAAAGTATTGCATTTTTCCAAAAATGCTATTAATACTTATGAATTAAATACTAGTCATAAGTATTGTTATCTTATTATATGAGTATCTTCTTATATTGGGTACATTTCGGCCCCTTTCACATGGGTACATTTTGGAACTGTTGTCTGGTATGAGGGGCTCTTCATCCCCTTAATTCAGCAAGCATTATTGGACCCATACTTTCTTCCCAAGCAGTTTGTTTTTCTTGATCGGTGGTTTCTAAGTCTAACATAATATCCTTAAATAAGTGTTCTCTATAATTTTTATTACTGCCTTTATGTGTTCCTAGCATATATACATTTTGACCATTACTTACTTTTCTATTTTTTTTAATCCATCCAGCATTAAGTAATAGTTTAATATGTTTTTTAGTTTTGCGCTCACCCATTTTAGTGAATTTCATTATTTCAACTATAGGGTATGTACACGCTAATATACCTTCATCAAAATAGTTTTTTTTAATAGGGTATCCTGTATAATCATTCCAAGTGTTTCGTATTATTTTATCCCATAGTACTGAGTAAGTAAGGATTGCTCCATTACGAAGTATCTCTATATTCATTTCTTGTTGTTTTGTTAACTTATCTTTAGTACTAATGCTTTTACTGTATATTTTAAAAAATGTATCTGCCATTAGTCTACTTCCTCTGACATAATATCTTTGAATAGTTTTATATTACCATCTATATGCGTTCCTAATATATAAACACATTGACTAGAGAACCCGTCTTTATTTATTTTTATCCAGCCCTTATCCACAAGGGTTTTGATAGCCCTATTTAATACTTTTATGCCACACCCGAGTTTAGCCATTAGTGTTTTTTTACTGAGACTTGCTACAATAAACCCTTTGTCATAGAAATCTTTTTTAAGCGGTGGAAATTTACATAAATGCCAATAACCTTTATATTCTGGCGCAGACTGCTCCAACCAGTACTCATCCGTGTAATACTCATCAGCTATGTTGAACCATAAGTATCCAAATAGTTTTTTTGAAACATCTTTTTTCATAATTTTAGCTCCTGGGCTCAATTACTGTATTTCTTTTTACTGATTATTAGTTATTTAGTATACAAATTCCCTTATTAATCTGTATCTATTAATTGGAGTATACATACTACATTCATGAACTATTGTGTCTAAATCTTCCCCTGTAATTAAACATTTATATTGCTCTAAAAAAAGATCGAAGTCGTCTGTGTCTTCTAAGTCAAACATTTCTGCGTAATAATCTCTATCTTCTTGTGTTATAGGTTCAAGTAGTCTTGATAGTCTATGTTCGCATGTAGAGCACTTTGATTTTTCAAGTAGGTTAATGATATTCATAAATGATCTCTCCAGTAACTAGTTATTATTTAAATCTATACCTCTTTGTTTATATGCTCTTTTAATAGTAGTATCATCTTTTCCATCTAATATTTCACCAGAGCGTTTCATTCTTTTAATCTTATTGTTTATTGATTCACGAGTTCTGTTAGGAAACATGTCCTCTAGTTCTTTTATAGTCATAGTTTCATAATTGTCAAGTAATAATCTTTTTTCTGAGTATCCCCAACTTTTAGTTTTCATTTATAGCCCCCTTGTTATTACACCTAAGTTCATAATACCCACATCCTGGAAGCTTATGCACATCTTTATGGCATGTTTTACATAAAGTAGTAGTGTTAGTCACATCATTTCCTAAACGTGGATTCTGGGTGTATCCTTCGATGTGATGGCAATGTAGTGGAGCTTCATTTTGAGTTGCTCCACAGATTTGACATCTCCAATTATCTCGCTCGAAACACATTTGTCTAACTAGTGGATTTACTTCGCGAGAAGATGCAGGTTTGAATCCTTTAGGGTATAGAATTTGTCCGTATATTGGGCAAGATTCTTTGCATCCAGCAGAACAATATAATAAATTTTCTGATGTTATTATTCCATTTATAGCACTTATTCTATGTATTACTTGAGAATTAGTAGGCATAAAATATTTACCACAATAACGGCATTTAACTTCTAGTGACTTATTATCCTTAGCAAGTCTGGGTGATTCTTCAATTGTTAATTTATCTTTGTATGGGTAGTACTTTGCATTTGATTTACGATATTGGTTTTTGTTGCTTGATATTTTTTCTTTATTGTTTTCTCCATATAGTTTTGATTTTTTATCTAGGTGTTTTTTATTATTTAAATAGTACTGTTTAATGTAATCTGCTAATTCTTCCTTATTGTCTTTTTGGTATTGTTTAATATATTTAGCTAGTTTTTTCTTATTATTTTTACGATACGTTTTATTATATTCCGATGTTTTTTCTTTATTATTTATACGGCACTGTTTAGTTTGTTCATTCATCTTAATTTTATTATTTCTATAATAATTTTTACTATATTTTAGTGTCTTTTCTCTATTTCCTTCTCTATAAACTTTATTACATATACTAATTTTGTTTTTATTAACTATTCTGTATTCTTTATCGCACAATTTGCATCTATAACTTAAACCGTCTTCGGTATTTTTATTTTTACTAAAGTCACTATAATTTTTTTCTTTTTTACACTTAGTACATCTTTTCACAATCTTTATCCTCCTCTTTAAGTACTAAAAACAATTCAACTGCTCAGAATTATTAATTGACATAACAGCCTTTGTCTCTTGAGAATGTCTAAAATTTTTACGTATGCTAGATGATTTTTGTTTTACTGTAGAATTACATACAAAACATTTAGTACTGCAATATAATCCTTTGGTAATACTTCTCACTAAACAATACTCATTACAGGTTTCACATATTTTTATATAGTAAGTAGCTGTACCTTTTTCCAATTACCATTTCTAGTAAGTAACATATTACTAATCATCGAATTGAGAATGTCAAATCCTTATTAAAAGTGTTTAATATTATAGAAGTTACTTTATTTATAGTTTTTAAGCCTGGTTCTAAATTTATATAATTGATTTTATGTTGATCTAAGACAGATTTAATTATACCATCGATATCTATTGCCTCTGCTTTAGATTGCTTTCTACCAAATTTTTCATACTTAATTGAATTATTTCTCGTCAAATATATATTTAAATTATTATATGAGTTGTATACACTCATAATATAGTCCTCAAACTCCTTAGTTAGGGTGTTCCTTTGATAAACTAAAGAAAGCAGTAGTGACGTATCAGTAACTACTACAGCCGCTTTATTCTCTATTCTAGCGAGTCGTCTATTTTGTTCCCCAAACACTGAACCTTGCATACTAAGTGCTTTCCAATTTTCTTCAAAGGTTAATTCTTTAGGGTATTCAGTCACTAGTTCACAATCTATATAGTGTAATTTTAGTAATGAAAATATTCCTGAGGCGGACGCTGATTTTAGACTGCCAGGTCCTCCTAGGAAATTTATTATTAGTGGTTTTTTAATACTCAAATTCTTTATCCTTTTTACTATTCATAAAAATGGCTAATTGTTCTTTAGTATTATTTCCATACCCAAAATATTTATGGAATTTTATATGGCATTTTTCACACAGGGTTATACCATTGTCAACATTTAATCTATACTTAGGATAAGCTGAATAAGACATTATGTGATGAGCCACTAAATTACCACCTTTATCATCATTACATTTTTTACAATTGTAATTATCTTTTTTATACACCTTAAGTCGCCAATCTATATAATCTGTATAATCCCTGTTACGTATTCTATCTTCATCAGATAAGTTTGGGTTATACCTATAGCTGCTTTTGCCACTGTTTGCTTTAGATATTATTAATTTATGTGCTTTGGACATTGACTTACCATACCTTGGGTTATTATCTCCTAAATTTGCACAACGCTTACTGCAAAAAGTATTTTTCTTACTTTTTATTCTTAAAAATGTTTCTTTACAAAGGGGACAAATATCTATTACGTAAATATCCGACCCCTTTCTAAAAGTGCCTCTAGTAGTTAAGTATACATTCTCTAAATTATCCCAACAAATAATCATTTATTACCCTATTGTTTTATCTTGTAGTAAATCAGCTATTTCTAATATATCACTTCTATATGAGTTCTGTAATTCAACATAAGCTATAGATCTGTGTGGTAGAACTCTAAGTAATTTTAATAGACCTGATTCTGATGGCTTAACTACGTTATATGTTTGTTTTAAATCACCAAGTAGTATCAACCTACCAGAAGCCGATGGACGACTTAGAATCATGCTCATATAGTCTACAGTAATAAGTTGAACTTCATCTACGATTAGTGTGTCGTTATCTAGAAGAGATAGTCCTTGAATTGAATTTAAAGATATAGGCTCAAACTTTTCTTTAAAAATTATATCTTTAACGTAATCATAGCGTTTCTTTATGTCTTGACCTCTAGTATTTGAATAGATATAATATAGAGCGCTCATAAAACCAGCAAGCCAGTCTTGCATTTTATCCATTTTATCCCCAGGAAGAAATCCCAACTCATACTTAGAATTAATTCCTATAGGTGCTCTCGACACAAACACTTTTTTATCTCGATCTTTAGCTAATGCCGCTGCTGAAGCCAGCAAAGTCTTACCAGAGCCCCATCTGCCGGTGATTAAGCAATGAGGGGCTTCTTTGAGTGCAAATATAGCGCATACTTGATAAGCATCTCTTGCTTTTACAGTAGTTTGTTCTACTTTTATTTCCCTATATTCAGGATTATCATCTATTTTAATAAATACTTTTTTTATGGGATTATGTGCATATATAATCGTGTTAGGGGTAGGATTTTTAATAAATACAAAAAACCAGGAGTTTTCATCTAATGATTTTTCACTGGATCTTTCAAATAAATCAAATGTGTTTGAATAATCATTACCGTTTGGGTCATCACTAATGTATCTCCCATAACCAAATACACCTTCTTCACAATTCCAATAAAGAGCGTCTTGTTCAATGTAAACATAAGGATTAAATAAATTATTTAACACAACATCAAAAAGCTTTACCATCACTCCTTGAGATTCAGCGATTATTGACATTGACATATCTTTTGTAGCCAGTACTGCTCCGTGTTTTTTTGCGGAAGCTATAATAGCTTGATCATTATTGAACGTGCCATTAAACGCCTCAGTGTCAAATTCTATCTTATCTGGAAATTCTTTTTTAAAGTCTATAATAGCTCTTATAGCCTCTCTCGCACTATAAGAAGTGTCTGGTTTAAATTTATGTTTATCTAGTTCTTGTAATACAGTAATAGGCAGAATTAACTTTATATATTCTTTTGAAAGTTTAAATAAGATTTTTGAGTCATCAAGTAATAAGTTAGTATCAATAACTACTTTAGTGTTGTTTTTTATTGACTTAAGCATAAATAAGTCTCCTTATTGTGTATTGGGATTTATTTTGAAAAAACATAGGTTAGTTAAATACACTAACACTTTTTATGAACAAAACTGGGAAGGGGTTTTATAAAATCATTGGCATACTCTAGCTCCTAGTAAATATATATTGTAAGAAGGTAAGAGGCTAACCTCCTTAATAATAAGAAGGTTAGTTAAAGCTAGATTATAGAGAGATGTATTAATAATTTCATCGATATTACAGTGGGGGACACTGTTGAAGTTTGTTGTTAGTATTATGGCTACAGATTTTTTTATCAGTTCGGCCTTTAGGCCGTAAAACCCAATGCTTTAGCTTTGGGATATAAGCCTTTGCTTTAGCAGTTTTTGTTAGATATGATTCATTTACCGCAACAAGGATATTAGTAAGTCACCAAGCCGCAATTGTTTGTCAATTTACGACAACGTTTAATGCCAAAAGTATCTAATTTTTTTGGATTAAGAATGTTCTCAAAAGTAATAACCTCACCTTTGTTTTGCACGCCTTTACAAACTTGTATCATTGATTCTACGTTGACAACATCACCTTTTCGGATCTTGTAGTCAGTGATTAAACTTCTCATTACTTTTTTTCCTGGGATTGCAACTATAACTGTTGAGTTAAGCTTCCCCTCAACCATGAGAGATTGTTTTAATTCGGTAAGACTCTTTTTCTTAGGGTCTTGTCCTGCCCGTCGTTTACGATTCCAGGCTACTATCTTTTTCTTTTTTTCCGGTATTGAGTCAAAAATCATATATCTACGATCCGTAGATCTTAACGTAAATGACCGGGTGTGCCTAGGAAATTGTCTCATATTCAACTCAGAATTATAATCTTTCCAAGAGTAATCTTGTAAATCCTGATTTCCTAAACTGTCGTTGAATGCAATGAGGCTTGCATCACTGGCATGAGATTTAATAATATTGTCTCGATTCCTAACGCCACTCGTAATATATCCGTAAGTGTCTTGAATTGGACATTTGTCTTCAAATTCATTCCAGATCGTTTTCATGACTGAATTTAAAACTCCAGCATCACGGTATCCGTTTACAGAAGTAGATTCCTTTGGACATTTTAATCCATTTTTGTGAACTTTGTTATGACAATTTTCACACAGCAATATTAAATTTTCAGGTCGATCTGAACCACCATTACTCTTCCAAGTGATATGATGAACTTCGTTTCTAATTTTACCAACATCTTTTTTACAGATTTGACATTGGTAATTGTCTCTATTCCTTACATAACTTTTTACGTTTTCAAAACCAAATTGTAATCCTTTTTGATACCAAAAAGATTGGACCTTTGGAGTAATCATCTTGTGGATATCAAATTTATTATACTCTAAATGAATTTTAACTTGTTCAATTGGAACCAACTTTAATAACTTTGCCAATACATTTCTATGCGATTGGATCAAATGAAGATGAGTAACTTGAAACTTATGTTTACTTCGATTTTTCCAAATAGGGTGCTTGAACTTAGCATTTCCAGCCCCATACTTTTTTTTGATACCTTTTCGAGCCAGATATCTTCGACTGCGGCGATACATTCTTTTGGCATCAAGCCCTTCTTTGATCTTTGCTGTGCGTAGGTATACCTCTCCGTTAATAAGTTTAGTAATAACATCCCTTTGGATTTTAAATACTGCAAACCCAATGTTCGCATATCCAGGATCAATACCTATTCTAAACTCACAATTAATTGTTTCACTTTTATAAAATACTTTTGTTAATAATTGAACAATAATTACGTCTTTGTTTAATCGTTTTATAACTTTAGCTTTCTTGTTTCGAATCAACCTTCCCACCATATCGTGTTTTTTGGTAGGGTGGCCGATATTGTTTCTTGCGTCTACAATGTAAATCATCTTTTCCCCTCTTAATAAATACCCATTGATCGGGCAAACTAAGAATAGTTCGGTTCGTCTCCCCCGACTTAATCAAAAGTAATACTGATCTTCGTTACCTACTAATCAGCAATGAGGACTTGTAATGCTCCGCTTACCTCCATTGCTACGGACTGGGAGTGGCATCCGTAGGTGAACTCTCGATTAAACGTCTGTTCAATCCTGAATTAAATCAGCTTGCTGTTGATTGCAAGCCCAAGTCCTTTAGGCTTGGGTAATTGACTATTATTTTGTAAGTATGTGTTAATGATGGTTGATTGGTCATCAGAAGATAGGTTATTAAATAATTCGTTACACATAATTAAGCAATCTGTTGGTGACACATCAATTGTTAAATTAAACTTTGCTCCGCTTGTTTCTAAGGTAGTTTCAAAAAATTTCTTACTCATAGTCCTCCTAAATTCTAAAATATTTTTCTAAGATGTGACACGCCTCTTCTTCAGTACGTACCCAACAATTAACCACACTTTTAACAAACGGATGGTTGCATTTGGCATCTTTGGTAGGGTCTCCGTCCAAGATCCCTATTACGGCTTTATGGTTATTATCGTGATACCATGCCAATTCAAAAAAAGTACCTATCATGTCTTTGGCTGTGTCATAATGATTCATATTTGCTATAGCCCCTGTAGACTTCATAACATACATCTTGTCTTTAGGAACTAGTAGGTTAATCCCTTCAGTGGTATACACCTTAGTTCTATCTGGATCAGATCCGTCGCTGTATTCTTTTTGTACTGATTTATTAAATTCATTTTTGCATGGGTCAATGAAATAAAACTGTCTATCACCGTTAAAATGGTTTTTTACTCTTTTTCTCCAGTTATAAGTTTCTGGCTCATTAACGCTGATTTGTCCAATTAAATAAATCTTATCTCTCATAACCATAATTCCTTGTTTCTAAGTGTGTTTTTAAAAAAGCTATTTCATTTTCAATGGTGATTTTTTCTTTTCCTTTTGTAACATCTAATATTGTATTTAATAAATTAAGTTTTTTTATTAAATTATCATTCTGTAATTTTTTTTTCATAATATTAAATCTTCCTCAGTGTAAACATCTCCGTTTAGTTCAATCTTACTATTTTCATAATTTTCTATGACTCGTCTATAGAATTCTAGTTTAGCTCCTTCACATGCACCTATTATATCATTAAATGTTGAATAACACTTACCGTTGTGTCTCATATACTTAAGTAATAACTCTGTTATCATAAAATTTAATTCTCCCGATGTTTCTGGAGTAGTTATGTCGTTTCTTCTAAATTGTTCAATATATGGCATTATATCTCCTTTTTATCCAACACTGATGTTTTTATATAACCAACTATCGTAATGTTTTCTAATACTTTTGGCATATTCATGTTTGTCTTTAAACTCTTCTCTTTTGTATATTGATTTGTCTATTAAAAACTTTATTTCCTCGTCTACAAACTTTTCATCTAAGTCTGTTTCAGGTATTACAAAGAAATCGCTATATTTCATTTTAAGTTTTCTCCTGATAGTGTTTAAATTTACTTATTAAAACATAGTGTTATTATCCCTTTTTTAAACTATCTATATAGAGCATCTGTCTAGCTATAGTAGACATCAGCATTACTTCAATTATATCTGAAGCCACTTCCTCTGTCGTGGTGTTGAATTTAGTTGCAGTAGTTTTAACTCCCGGATCTATTAACAATTCATTTTCTACTGATTGTATGTACTCCATTACTTCGTATGTTTTTTCTGTTAGTTTTGGCAAGTCAATTTGATCCTCGAAAGTAGGGTCACTTTGGTAAAGTTTGGACAAGGTTTGCCCAAGGTTGTTCATAATTTCTTGTTTCTCTATAAAATCTGATAATTTACTCGTCATAATTAGTCCCTTAATTAAATTTTATTAAATAAATCATCTATTGCATCAATTAAAGATGTTTTTAATTTAGCTAGATCATTAGATTGCATAGTTATAACTGGTTGCTTTTGTTCTGTACCATCTTCAAATACTATTCTTATATCACTAACACCGGTAGCAAAATTTCTATCATGTAATCCAATTGTTGCTATTAGTTGATATTTATTTTTCTTCATTTTTAATTCCTTTATTAGTTAATATTATTTCCGACATGTATATATTATAAGCATGTTTTTATGTTTGTCAAGTTTTATTTACTAAAATATTTTTTACCTAAATGAGTTAGTCTAAATGCAAACATTGAACCACCATTAACATTCCCTCTAACTGTTACTTCTAATAATCGCTCATCCGCGAATTCATCTAAATAACCCCAATCATTTTCTTCTATGTCAATATAAACTACATCCGAATTAGGAGACTCTAAGATAGCTCTTTGTATAGCCCTTCCTTCTGTAGTTTTTAATAAAGCTTTTATATAAGGTTCTCGTTTTTTTATAGCTTTATCTATTTTATATTTTAACCATACAAATTTAAATGCATGACTTAGTGCCGAAAGTGGTACAGTCATATTAACCCTCCTTTTCTTTTGCTTTAAAGCCTGTATAAAAAGCTATCGCTGTGCCAGCTACCGTACTAAATGAGTAGTAAAAAGGCGCGAAGGTATCAATCGCTAACCCAAACAATGAACTAACCATTAATGCTAATGTAATAAAGATATAAATTAATACGGTGCTAAATAATACTACACGTCTAGCCCTATTAGGCTCTTTCTCTGCCCATTCTATTAGTTCTAATACATTAGTCATTTCCATTATAGTTTATCCTTTTTCTACATTTTCTATATACTCCTTATATAGTTTTAATTCTTTTTTATTTAACATCCTACATTTTACAGATGTGCCTTTCTGGCTACCTATAAAACAAATTTCTTCAGTAGTACAATTTTCTGCTTTATGCGGTCGTCCATGTAAACAGGTATCATGACAATGGTCCACTTTCTTTTTTTTATTACATATATAATAGATCATATTATAAACCTCTGTGTTATAGTATAAGTATTTAGACACATCTAATATAGCTTTTTAATGACCATAATGGTATTTATGAAATAGATAGTTGATTTAGAACTGACCATCATGTTCATTATAATTTCAAAGATAAAGGCGCAACTACTATCTTTAAAATTATAACTATAATTGTTATTATTGAAGTATTCAGTCTTCTAGTATTCAGTCTTCTAGTATTTACCCCATAGTATTTTTCATACTAGTAATAATGATTGTTTCAAAATAGTGCTTAAATATTTAAATTAAAAAAATAAATAAACAAAAAAAATATCTGTATTATGTAATAAGTATTTTTAACTACCCACTCACGCAAGAATGTTTTAAATTTATAAGCTTTCATTGTACTTATCTGTTCTTAGTTCTTTATCAGTACCGTCCAGGTAGTTACTTGTTAGACAATAGAACTTATATAGAATGTCCGATACATACTCGGCTTGTTTTTTTAATTCAGGGTTAGATTGCACCGCCGGATGATCTACTATATGCTCATTAAATATGTCTACGGCTATATAAGATCTATCCATAACTTCAAAGTAATGATAATCGGTTAATTTATTATCCACAGATTCTCCTAGTATTTAATTAGTTAGTAAAACTATAAAACTATATAACTATGAACTGATATAGTATAATTATTCCTAGTACTAATATATTTATTATCTTTATATGGTTAGTGTATATAAAATTAAGCAACTTATTAGTATCATTTTTAATAACATCTAATGTCGCTGTTTTAAGTTCTATATAAGCTTTATTTAACTCGTTGATACATTCACTGGACGACTTAATATGTTCTTTAGTCATTTGATGTGTTATTTTAGGGTTATACTCGTTATAGTACCAACCTGTAGGTGATTCTATAGCCCCGCAATTTAAACACTTCTCTGGAGACCACGAACCTCCAGAGGTATTCGTACTTCTGCTTTGTTGACATTCATTTATCATATTTTAACCCTTTTCTCCTCCCGCCCTTGTTTAATTTATTACAGTGTTATTCCTCATAATATGCTAAACACGTCTCTGTGTTAGGAGGTACTTCAGTGTAACCAGCGTCTATAACCCTGTAGTGACGGGTATCTTGAAGTTTTTCGGCATTTTCAAAATATTTATTATCACTCATCATTAAAACTATTACACTCAAATTACAGTCAGTTACACCTAGTCCGATTACAGCGTGACAGGTTTGTGCTGCTAGCTTCTGTGGTGACATTTTTAAATTACGTCTGTATAAAATTTTTACTTTCATTTAAATTCCTTTATGTAGATAACGTGCATGTGTATATTTAAGTATAAGCACTAATAGTTATTTGTCAATGTATTAACTTCCAAAAATATTACGTGATTTAATTAGGGTATTATCTCCAGTCAGTTGTGGTTCTTGAGTATATCCATTAATATTTAAAGTAGCTGTAATATCTTCATGTATATTAATCCAATTTTTATTAGAATTACTCTTAATTGTGTTAATTAGGTACGAAGTCATGGCACCTTGCCACTTACCTTCTATATACGCATCAGCCGATGTTTGATTGTCTTTACAACCTGATAGAAGTACATACTCTTGATAGCTTTTAATTTCTTTATTAAGTCTATTTATAGGAGTATCCACATTATTTCGTATCTGAATATCAATCGGGGGACTTATGAATCTATCCTCCTGTTTTATAGACCTAGCCATTGAACCACTATGACATGAATCACAAATGAATGTTAAAAACACTCCATTGGCTTTTTTATTGAAATTATGTCGAATAATGTCATCTGTTAATGGGTCATCCCAATTTAAATCCGTAGGGCAAAGTATTTCATCTAAATGATCATTAAGTTCATCTCCATCACGATCTCTCACTTGAGACCCGTGCCCTGAAAAATGAAGAACCAATTCATCACCTGGAACAGTGTGACTTAATAACCAGTCTATTCTACTTAAAATGTTCTTTTTAGTAGCTCTTTTGTCTACTAGTACTCTAACATTGTCTGATGGAAACTTATAGATATTAACTAATACATCGTGCATAGCAACAGCGTCATTTACACAGCCTTTGAGATCTGAGTTAAGGCTTGAATCATAGATATTAATACCTATAATAACGGCGAACTTAGATGGTTCCCTCTTAGCAGTAATACCCTCTTCTATGGTCTCATCTATAGTGGCGTAAATAGGGTTATTCTTTATCTCCCCTGTTGTTTCTGGAGTTTTTAATACTGTAGTAATCCAACCCCAAAAGCTTGTTAAAAAGTTTGTCATATTATTTCTCCTTATTATTTTTATACATCTCTGCTAATAAATCTAATTGAAATTTTTCTGGTAATTCCCAATACTCCCATTCTATTCCTTTTAGTGGTTTTTCACATAAAGATTGTTTTATGATGTTTCCATCCATTATACACCAACCACCAAATAAAATTTTTATAAAAACATATTTAGATTTTGATGGAAAAACTCTTGATGCAATAAGTATTAAAAATTTTGCTATTTGTTCTCGTGCACTCTTATTAGAGTAACTCATTTTTTCTCCTTATTTATTTTTTTAAAATACTAGTTCATAGTTCTTATCCATAAGTAGGTTTGTTTATTACGAATTATTTAGTAAATAAGCTTTACATATTATGTATAATTCCTTTTCTGTATAATGACCTAATCCCGCATTAAACACCCAAATAACCAATCTACAGTTTTCAGGTGTATATCCCTTACTAACATCAATTCTATCAATACTTGGTCCGAATGGGTTTCTCTGAAGAGTGGTATCGTAGTCGAATGGTAATTCAGTGACCTCACATAAATTTGACTCTGTCTTCTCGTTTAACCATTTTCTAGTTATACTGTGATCCATATTTTTTTCTTTCGCGCGGACTTTTGAGTACACAAACAACCGTCTTAGTTTAAACTCCTTAGGGTTTTCTGTCCTTAGTTTTTCTAATCGTTCTTTCTGGTCTCTACTATAGTCATTAGGCGTCTTATAGTTGGCTATTCGCTCTAATCTCTTACGTTCTTTTTCTAGCTCTCTAATTTCTTTTAATTTCTTACGTTTTAATACTAGTAAAGCTTGCCGCTCTTTCTTTTCTTTCTTTTTTATTATTTTACTAAGGTAAAGTTCTTTTTCCCTTATTGCTTCTCTTTCTTCTATTATAAATTGCTCTATAGGTATATTTTTCTTATACCACAGATTAGTAAGTCTCCTTAGTTCTCGATAGAGTAGTGTTTGGTGTTCAGTACAACAATAGAAGGTACTGATTATTTTTTTACTGTTATGTCCTTGTACGAAGCACTTAACTTTAGTAGCTGTGTTAATACTAGGGGTAAACCACTCATGGCAATAAGCACATTTTATTTCTAAATAGTCTCTATCTAGTACTGCTCTTCTTATCTCATAATATGGAGCTAGTATTTCATACCTCTCGTATAATGGATGTATTTGACCTTTATCAATCAATTCGAAGTATCTCTTGTTTTTAATTACCTTAGCTTCCTCTACTTCTTCCCAATCTTTAAGTTCTTCCTCTGATGGTTTATACTTATGTTTACACTTGGCACCACAGAATAATGACTGGTGTTGATTTGAAGTTAAATACGGCTCGCCACAGTTCTTGCATGCATCCTTATATATATAGGAGCACCCTTTTCTCCTAAAGAACCCGTTCCTACTAAGTGTCATTTGATCCAGTTTTTCATAACACAATCTCATTGTTATCCTCCTCATACTTCTTCACAAATGCAGCAGCCCAATAGGCAAACACTTCCTCAGGAAACTCACATTTGGCCGTATTATACATATGACAAACCATTTGGCAGTTATTTTCTGTATATCCTTTGTTTGAATCTACTCTATCAATACTTGGGTAGTAGGGATTTACATACGGATCTCTGTGAGTCTTAAAAGGCAAGCCAGTGACCTCACAACGACCAGCATCCAATTTATCACGTATCCAGTTAGGTGTTAAACTAAACGGGATATTTTTTCGGCGGGCGCGCTTTTCAAGTTTTTGTAGTTTGTTGTTTAAATTACTAAAATAATTATCCATGGTTGGTTCCTTTTTTTTATCTTTTTCCCCCATCTCTTCTTCGGAGGTAAGTCCTAATCGTGGTTGTTTGTAAGCAGTGCTTCAAAAATAAATAATCAATAGAAAGGTGTTCTGACGAGTTAGATACTAAAGGTCTTCAGTACTAAAGGTCTTCAGTACTAATAGTTTAAGTACTAATAGTTTAAGTACTAATAGTTTAAGTACTAAAGGTCTTCAGTATTGATAGTTTAAGTACTAAAGGTCTTCAGTACTGATGAGTTAGATACTATGTAGTTACTGCCTATATAGTAGTTAGTTTAATATAGCCTAAAGGTACTACTATCGTGGTCTAATACAATTTTAGAACCCCCAAAATAAGTGGGACAGGGACACTGTAGTATGATAGAGTATTATTGCATACATACAATACATTATAGGCCCCTTACTTCTTATTTAGTAGAGTGCCTTTATGCGATGACAGCTCTATGATAAACATACCAGCCGGGTGAGTCGGTTTGATATGAGATCAAGTTTGATCCCCCCCCCTCCCCCTGGGAGGCAACTACAAAGGAGATTATTATGACTACCACACAAAAGACTTATGAGCAAGTAATCGAGACTAAGGAATCTTATATTGATGTATATCAGCCAGTTGCAGGTTGGAAACCTCAACTAATGGTTTGGATGGAAGAGGATGGCATGACTGGATTTGTATGTCTCAACACAAGCTACTTCGCATATGAAACAAGGGAGAAGGCTGTTGTTGAGGCTAAGCAGTGGGCTGAGGATGAGGATATAGCCTATGTAGAATAAACAATCCGAAACGGGACTATACATCCCGTCTACAGCCTTAAGCAAGCTGTACTGATGAAGGTAGCTTAATTAATATATAACTTAAGGAGACTTATCATGACTAATTCAATCAACATTACTGACGCACCAAAATGTAAAACATTTGAAATGAATGGTAATACTTGTGAAGGTTGTTTGGTTGACCCTTGTCCTTGTGGAACCGATGACGCTAATTCACTTGAATACATCGATCATGTTGGATATTGTATAATTAACAAAAATAACGAAATTGTGGAGGTGATGTAATGATAAAGTTTATTAAACCTTTAGTAATGTTTACCACATCATTCAGCGCAGTATGGTACGCAGCATTCATTCTTGACCCAGACTTTGTTAAGTTTGTCTGGGAAGCAGTCAAATACACTACCCAGCATTGGCTGTGGATAGTGTAGATTTTAACTCTTTCGTCTTGGGCAGGACGTTAACTTACCCATCACTCGTCTGAGCGAGTATAAACAGTCCTTAGGCTCAGAGCGTCGTCCCACTTCGGTGGGGCGGGTGGCAATAACGCCTTAATTAGTTAAATAGGAGTTTATTATGAAAGTAAGAACAACTGCACTTATTATGTCGTCTATCCTCGATTCAGGACGCACCATTGATATGAGTGGGGCAAGTAACCTTCTTCAGTTTGGTAATAAAGCCAGTTACCTTGGTGGTGGGTGGTGGTACATCAGTGATAGTGGAGGAACATCATTGAAGAAAACCATTATGGCTATTAGGTCACTTACCAGGTCTGGTAAGGTGTGTGTGGAATGTGGAAAACTTCACATCTGTAATGACAAGTGTGTAAAATGCGCCAGTGCATCATCGCCTGAATACTGGTAATCAACAGTCCTTTCGAATATTAAATATATAGATATTAAAAGGAGTATTACTATGGAATTAAAGGAAGTGGGAAAAAGAGAACTAGCGGAACAGTACAATATTCCTGAAGAGTATTTAAGGTATATAGGACCCACTGATTGCTCAATGCTAGCTGGAGGAGGTAAACTTCATCAGTATAATATCCACCTCAAAGGACACCCGAACGACAAATCGACGGTTGCATACAGACAAAAGGAGGTACAAAATGGTTAATGTATACGTAGACCTTGACGGCACCCTACTAGATAGCCGGCTTGATGATAAGTACAAAGCCATCAGCACTCAGTATGGTAAGGGTTTTGCTGATGACTGGTATGAATCCACCTATTACGATACCCTTGAGCTCAATTTGGCTCTGTGGTGTCGTCTATTGGTATTAAAGGAAGAGGGTGCTTCTATTGTAGCCTGGACTAATAGACGAGAATCTAAGGCTGACATGACATTCAGTAATTTGGCTAAGCTTGGTATTATGGATTTGTTTTCAGGATTTATGTTCTGTAACGGACAAAAACATACTATGCCACTCAGGGATGGAGTAGTATTTGAGAATGAGTTCGACAATGAGATTGAATGTTCAGAATTTAATTTTATCCCAACATTTAAACTGTAAGGAGATTCAAGATGGATAAATGGTTAGAAATTGTGTCTGGAATTGTGTGTGGGTTGCTGATTGTTGGTATGATATATATGGCAATGCTCGGAATGGCTAACTAATAAGGAGGCATTATGAAGGTAAGCAGATTTACTACAAAAAAGAATAACTATAGCAAGAGATACCTTGAGAAAGAGTATAGAGAGGAGTATTTGGTCGCTAAGTTATCAAAGAAATCCTCTACTCTTGCATACGATTTTAATTCTCCTACAGAAAATACAATAAACAACTGGGAAAGAACTTCAAATGGAGCAAAGATTTGGAGTTTTTAATATATTAACCTATAACTGCCCCTTACTTAGAGGGGCACCACTAAAGCACCGTTGTCAGGGTTCCCAAGTCCTGGATGAGAAAACTGCTGAGGGGTGGTTACAATTATCACTATAAGGATAAATGCGTATGTTACTATTATGATGTTCTTAATGGCCCTAAAGTGTTTTACCATCAACTACAGGTGTTGCTCCAAAATGTAGTGTAGTAGCTATCTAATACCTACGGGGCAAAATCACATCTTAGGATACCATAACTAAAAGATACGAGTGAACTTTTAAAAGCAATTCTATCTATATTTATAAATAACTAATAGGAGATTACACCATGAAGACAATCACAGTTGAAAACAATCAGGTATTTATCACAAACACCATTACCAATGAGAAAGTAAAACATAACTATTCAATGAACAACCGACCACTCAGTGTTGTTGAACTGTATACGAGTATTGATCCTATAGATATTAGAAAATCTCGTGAAAAGAAAGAAATAACTGCATTGTGGCGAGCAGCTGGAGATGAGCTAGGGACTTCAGTAGCTAACTTCTCCAGAATGTTAAATGGTGCGTGTTATAAAGCTTATATTAAAGACAATGAAGACCTACACAACAGGTTTGGGGTTGAGTACAAAAAAGTTGGAGGAAAAGTTAAAAGAGTCAGAACCCGTTTAGCTGTTGAAATGGTAAATACTTACTGTGAAGTAATACGACAATATATTGCTGACGGTAATACTCATTTAGCCGGATTTAGTATTCCGTTCGGTGAAGCTAGTGTAGCTAAAAAGAAATTAGGCAAAGGATTGTGGAAACAACTAAATAAGAATTCTAAAACTAAGAATGATTTAATATGTAAGATACTTAATGCGTACTCTGAACCTAAACTTGATACTACAGCTTATACAGCCATGTTGAATAATACACCATCTACAATACTCAGTATGGTAGACAGTGCCAATACATTGCTGGCTTTCTTTAATACGGAAAGTTCAACAGGGATGAAGGATACTGTTAAAAAGTCAATTCAGCACATAGGACTTCCTATGTACAAATTAGATTATGAAAGACTGCAACGTGTTATTGTATTGATTCGTGATACACACCGTATGCATCAAAACTTTAACCCTAATTGGTCTTTAACTAGAATTAAAGAAGAACATCAAATAACAATAAACGAGCAGTTTGCCTTAAGACACTCTAAAGAGAGGTTTAGTTGGTTAAACCTCATTACTCAGTACTTTGAGGCTAATGGTAATAAAGCTGAACTCATGTGCTCAGCATATGATATAGCTATACTAGGTAAGGACCAAGGACATTACGTAGGTAATTATGCACGTTTCAGTAAAGATGCTAACTACGTTGTATATAGAATTACTGACTGTGAGGGAACGATCTCTACATTAGGGATTAGGCACCCAGATGAAACAAATCACTTATGTGATCAACACTACCTGAGATTTAATTATATAGTAGCTAATGAAGCTTGTTTATCCTTTGCAGCTAAAATTACCAGACAAGTAAAAAAGGAATTAGAGTTGATTGATATATCCAAAAAACAGGAACCTTTAAAACCTATCACACAAGCTATCGATTTTCCTCAAATTGAAGCTGATGATCCAGAAGACACCCCATTCTAGTCAATTATCTGTTTGAGCAGGTACACAGGCCTTAAGCTCAAAGCGTCGCCTCACTTCGGTGGGGCGGGTGGCAAAATGGACATTCCGTCCACAATTAAACCGTAATACATAGGAGATTACACCATGACTAACATTATCAAAAAGAATGCTAAAGTACTTAACAATCGTGAACTTATAACTGGAATGGGCGCTAATGGTATTGTGCCCTCTCTTAACAACAAAGGCACACTTATTTTTACTCATTGCCCTATGTGCGAAGCAGAGCTCCTTGCAGATAACCCTGGTTATACTAAAGCTATTCTTAGTAATAAACCTTGGTATCAAGCTACGCCAGCTATTGTGTTCAAAATGCCTAATGGCTCTACTCTCAAGGCGTGCTGTTGTGGTTATAGAGAGCTAGTAATTATTACACCTAAACCTAGGTGCTCTAACTGCGGTAGTGTTCTTAAGAACGAAGGGGACAGGTGCTATGGTCCTAACTGCCAGCCTCCTACACAACAGGAGCTGGACTCCATTGCGACCGAGAAAAAGCAAGCTCAGGAGATAAAGGCTGCTGAATTGAAAGCCAAACAAGAGGCTAAGCAAAAAGCCACTAAACCTCCTGTCAAACAGTGCGTAACTCCTGGATGTACAAACCCAGTGCCTGAGAGTCGTTTTGTTAGATGCGAGGCATGTCGTGCAACACGAAGAACCCCAAAGGAGGAGGCTTGTACTGAAGTTCAGATGTAATCTGCTGGCTACCGAAGATGAACTCATCTATCTCATGATAGATGGACTAACCTATATCTACTGCCTTGATAAAGCTAAGCATCCATACTTCATTAAAACATTGAAGTATAAACCAGGCAAAGCTATTAACTATATCAAAGCAGAAGCCTATTGGACAGAGATGGGTTAAATTAAACCTGGGCACCTGAGTAATTAAGGTGTCCAAATTAAGGAGAATTATCATGCAAAAAGCACTAAAAACTGTTAAACGAGCTACCTATGCACAAAAACGACAAGAGGCTTTTGATATGTTGAACAACACATATGAGGAAGAAGGTGTTCTTCTGTGCAGTGGGGAATTTAAAATCAATTCTCTGATGGCTATGATGATGGCAAGATCTGCTTTTAAAGAGACTTATGGAGCACTCGCCCCAAGGTACTTCAACATACCGGCTGACGAGCTTCCAGGAACTGAAGTACACCCAGGTGTATATATTTCACGAGATGAGAATTCTCATTATTCTTTGGAGTACGAAGACGGTTTCCAAATGGAGGAATTTATTCAACAATGGGTATGTTAAATAAATAAACAAGGGGCTCTGTATGAGCCCCATAAGGAGGCAATATGGGTAATTTAGATAAAATAGGAATGTGTTCCCACTGTAAACAGCTTTGTACACCTGTTGAATTGGATGAAGATAAAACTGAAGAAGTGGATTTCTTTGGTGTGGATAGCCTGTCTGAAGTAGACCAGTATATACTGGAAGGTGGAATTTTGTGCGAAAAATGCTACTCAAAAGAAGGCGGCATAGTATAAACCAAACACAGGTGTTTGAATAACTCAGACATCTAAACCAAGGAGAAGTGATATGACACAGCGTACAGCAATGAACAACGACAAACGAACAGAAGAGGCTACCACTGATTATACACTCCAATTTGAATTAAGGAAATTAGGTTATCGTCGCAAAGATAAACAAGTATGTGAAGCATGTATCGAAGAAATGGAATACAGCATGCAGTCCGTTGGTTATACAGGTACCAACCCTGCTTGGGCTAACCCAAGATGTGCATATAGATTCGAAAAAGAAGGGTCTTCTATGATAGCCTGTAGGTGTGGTTGGAGAAAAACCATAGTTTAAATAACACTATTTAATAGTTCCATAACTAATAGGTGCCTGAATAACCAGGGCACCTAAATCAAGGAGAATTACCATGATAAACAATGCCACTTTTACCCCAAACACTCTTGAAATACTTCCTGAATTCTGTGAACTATCCACCTTAACCTCATCGTTATTTGGTGATAACAATAGCTTAAGCTTTCAAAGTATTAAACTTAGTGCTGCTATTACCGTAAAAAAAGAGTACTTGGATGATTACTCACTTTCACATGACTGTAAAGCGTCAATATTGCGACAAACCAGAGACAGGATATCTGTACCAATAATACATTCTAATTTTGACTATGCTCTCAGTCGTGCGAGAGAATTTGATGGTAAGCTGTATTGTGGTAGCACTAACACAGTACGTTGGCAAGTAGAGTGGATAGAGCTACTTAGTAATTCCACTGGTAATGTGTATAAATTAAAGAGAATTAAAGACGAGTTACTTTGGCGCATGATGCTTATACAAGTGAATGGTGTGTCTATAGAGGACTCAGGGTTATCCTCGGTTGATTTAGAGGCAGTTCGTATGGAGCTAATGGATATAATTTACGTAATGTGCTTTCGTTTAAAAGGACATAGAGATAAAGGTAAAGTCTGTCAATCAAGGAAGATGCTTGAAGCGCAGCTCGAAGACTTAAATACAGAAGTATAATTTAAATATGGGTGCTTGGATAATCCAGGCACCTAAAATCAAGGAGAATTATCATGGGAGCAGATAGAACTCACCACAACGCACACATGAAGAATGAGAATGCAGTAGCTGGAGTACGAATGACTGTTTGGGTTGCAGTGTATGATTTTTACAACCAGATGGGAATAAATTGGGACAATATTGATGACTTGGTAAGCCCTTATGAGTATGGTAACACTAGATTCTCAGAAGCTTATCTTCTTCCTTTTTATTTCAAAAACCACTTTAATACGCGTAAAGCCACACAGATGATAGGATATGCTGGAAGCAATAACAGTCCTCTGGAGTTTCGACTCAAAAGGATGAACCTGCTGAACTTCATTGAGTTAGCCAGAGCACTGATGCAAGCCAACATGATTACAAAAAAAGATATTCAAATTATTTTGGAAGCACCTTTCAAAAAGCGTAAAACAACAGGGAGAGGTCCGGAAAGCGGGGGAGTTTATAAATTCTACGCCAAAACACTTGTTGTTTCTTCCATCAATAAATGGGGAGGATTAAAGAACGCAGCAAGGCAGCTCGAAGTATCCTTGGATGTTGTTAAGTATTGGAGTACTTTAGTTGTTAAAGATATTAAAGTGAAACCCACCTCATCAGCAAGGAGATAATCATACAGGAGGTACAACATGTTTATTAAATCTAAGTACAATGATGGTGTGTGGAACAAATTGGAAAATTGGGAAATGTCAGAAAACTGTGAAATAACAGGTATTGGACCTATGGGACTTGAGGTATACGGAATGATAAAGGCAGTAGCCCCATTCGAAAAACTTGAGGCTGGACAGAAGATAGGTATTATGGACTATGGTTGGTGGATACTTGGAGAACCCAAATCATTATCTAAACAACAGTTGCACACCATCTATACTGCACACTATCGATATCCTGGGTCAGACAGGGTGGATATTACTGTCAAAGGACAGGACCCTAATTGGAAAGAATTTGCACCCACTTGGAAGATGGTAATGGGAGTAAAAAATGGTACTATGAGTGAACAGGAGTATGTTGATTTGTATGCGCCTACTGGTAGACAAATCACAGTCATAGGTAGCGTGTCTGAGGCTACTTGGGAAAGACTGTATCAAATGGAAACAGCGACATTTGTTTGTTTTTGTCCTGAAGGTGCGTTTTGCCACCGAAATATCCTACTAAACTACATCCTTGAAATAATGGGAGGCAAAGTAGTCTATGGGGGTTGGAGAAAATAAATCGACATTTGTTATTATGATACTATTTTACGGTAACCGCTTATTTCGTGTTTTAAGTCAGTACAATAACTCGCCCAACTAATGAAACGCCAGAAAGTGCCTGTAAGCAATTTGGAGATGTTTGACGGTAAATGCAATTTATACCTACACCTTGGGGGACTAGCTTTTAAAAGTTAGTTCCCCTTAGTGTTCTCGGAAGAGTGCCACCCACTGGCGCTGGCGCGTGTTCTCGGTATACTGAAAAACAAGCACCACTTCCGGGACAGTCCTGGATTCGGTAGCCTTCCCTGCTTGAAATCTCATATAGTCTGGAAGTCACGAGTACTGCCTAAGTATTAATCGTTCTACTAAACCAAAGGATTAAATTATGAGCACTAAACAATGGGTGTGGATGATGGACTACTGCAAAAAACAAAGCATTCCACCCGCAGAATCCTGGGCTTGGGGAGATGCCAAGAAAGCCTATGAACTTTCCCGCTTGAAATCCTCTATAGTAGGGAGGCCGGGAGTACTGGAGTACCAGGAGGTTCTCGGGAGACAGGAGTATGAGGGAGACATCAACCAATAACCCTTTAGTAAGGAGAGTAGCACTAACAGGTAAGTAAAGTTGAGTATTAAAAACAGGAGAGGGAGCCAGGAGGTTCCTTCAATGTAGCATCAATCTATTAAATATAGGGAGTTTTAACATGGCTAAAATTATTCGTTTTGTAAAAGTTGATGGGTACCAGACAAGAGCCGGTATTACACAGTCCAACATCTTTAAGAATTCTTGCGAAAAAGCTGCTAAGATTCTCGGACTGGATGTTGTAACCCTCAATACCAAAAGGCAAGCCTCAAAATTCAAAAGAGGCACCGGTATCGTATTCAACACAGCAATCAACAAGTAATACCAACCAACCAAGGAGAAATACCCATGGCAAGAAATCGAAAGTACGGAGCATCCCCAGCAGTCGTGCATTTTTTCAGAGAATGTAATACAGAAGTTGTAAAAATGATAGATGCCCGTGCATCAAAGCCAAAAGCCTGTGGTAAGGTTACAAGGATTAGCGATAATGTTATTAAACGGAGGAAGCTATATGTTTGAAACCCAAAAACTGATTGTTGATGAAAAGGGAGTATGTAGTCCCCCATATAAAGTCATCCCATTAGAGAGGCTCTATCGACATATTCCAACGGCACGTAAGCTGTTGAGGCACAGGAGTATGATGCGGTTGAGTGCACCACCAGTAATAAAATCATTACCCCTATATATAGGGTAAAATTGATCACAAAGGGGGGCCGTAAGGTTCCCCACAACTAACCAAAGTAAGGAGATACACCATGACAGAAGCACAAACTCAAACCAATGAAGTACCGGCAGAAGAAGTTATTGAAGTTCATCAAACAGCAGATGAAGCAGCAGTAAAAGATTCATTTGGTAAAAATTTGACACTCACTGGTATGCAGACTCGTCAGACAGATACTGGTGATATTACCTTCTTCAATACTGATTATGTATCACCACGAGTACTTGATATCATCCAATGGTACTGCAATACTCAAGTTAGTGGATTCAATGGTCTCTATTCAGTCATTTTCAGAATGGATGGTCTTCCAAAAGTGGATGTACCTAGCGACACTCCAACATCCTGGATGTTCTTCCCTGACACCCTTACTGCAGTATGTAATATCCGTGGGTGTATCGATGTAGCTCTATTTGAGGTAATGTCTGGAGATGTTAAAGAGGCTGCATGCATTAACACGTGGGCTGTCATTTGGCGCGCAATTGTGCAAAACTTCTTTCACGAAGCACACCATGCACAAACTTTCCTCAACGATAGAGAATTGCTCGATTCCAAAGGGCAAAAAGGCTCCAAAGCCAGAGACGATGAAGAACAAGCGGCAATTGTATATGCTCAAACAATGATGATTGAAGCCGCTAAAGCATTAAACATAGAACCTGAATTCACGCCTGAAGTAGCCGATATTATTCAGGATCGAATTGCGGATGAGATGGAAGCTATTGATGATGAATCACCCAGCCATCACAAACTATGGGCGTCTAACATGAAGTATATGTTGAAACATGGATTCATCGTACATATCAAAACCGATGAAGGATATGAGGATAAAAGCTATTCCACGCTCAAAGAGTTTATGCATTCACAAAGTGGAGATGCTGAAAATGACCCAGCATGGCTAATCCAACATCCAGATACTACTTGTGTTGGTACAACTACTAACACAATAAACCCTATAGCAGACTCACCAGCTCCTGTAACCCAAACCGGTGGATTTATGTCTCCTCCTAATAACAACAATGGTTATGTCATTGAGGACGACGATTATAATGATGATGATATTGATTATGGGCAAGCACAAAGTCCAACCAATACTATTCATGCTAACAACGCATACCAAACCCCTAACGCAAACGGTATGCAGGGAGCTGCAAATGTAGCAAACGGTTATGCTGGACCAAACACTACACCGCAAAATCCTGTAGCCGGTCCGCCTGCGCAGTTTAATCAGCCTGCTGTTGTTGGTGGGCAATCCGCACAACCATTGAATTGGGACACTGGATACCACCAGGCAATAGTAAAAGGACTCTACCAGAAATTGGCTAATAACATCTTTGGTAAATGTCAGTTTATAGTAGGACAAACAGCGAACACCCCATTCTTCATGAATGTTCCGGGTATTGAAGCACCACTACCCCTCAGCCCTGAAGAAGCACAACTGGTGATTGCCCAAACCATTACCCAGAACGGTAAGTTCATGAAAGACCAACCTATGCAGAACAACGCTATCGGTGGTTGTACCATTGGTAAAGCAAAACTCATGCCTGGTTATGAATTGGTATTGAACAACGGACAAGGTGGTCAAATTCGTCGTAAATTCATTCCCCAAAATCCTTGGAAAACTTCCAAAACAGCAGAATGGGCACGTAACGGACATCAGATTGTCTGGATTATTGACCCCGACGCCGCTGATAAATCTCTAAGTATGAGAGTAATGGGTGGTATAGTTGAAAGTAATCGAAGTGGACAGTGGGCAGCAGTCTAATGTTGCATCGAACCCTTGGTGGTATTGTGCTCGCAAAAAGTAAAGGGTGCAGTACCATCAGACTCGAAACGGGCGAGACCAGGAAAATATTAATTCCTTGTTTATCTCGTATTGGGGATAGAATTCATGTGTATATTAATTGGTCTACTAATAAAGTGACCAAAGTAAGCACTGTAGGATGCCCAGACCATTGGAACGGTGATGTGGAGCCGAAACCAGTGGATATCCCCGATGAGACTGAAGATATTCCACATTTAGAGTGCCAGTCACTTGAGGACCAGGAGGTTCTCGGGAGACCGAGGAGTGAGGGAGTAGGGAGCTTGGAGTTTCCTATGCCCATAAGCGAAGACGATTCTATATTAGATGATGTCTTCGAGGAAGATTATTATACCCAGGCTGGAGAACCCAGTCACAAATTATTTAAGGAGCTATTATGAACCGTTTATCCGTAGTTGGACGTATCGCTGGCATGCCCGTTTATACACCTTCAGTTGTTGTTAATGGCAAAACTATCAACGCCAAAACTGAACTCACAATCATTGAAAACGACGGTGAGAAGAAAAACTCATTCCGTATTACTGGTTGGGGCAAACAAGCAGAAAACTTGGCAAAGGGCGGAGCTGTTGGTAAAGCGATCACAATCTTTGGGCGTCTCTCTACATATAAGGGACGTGTATGGCTGGACATGGGTAATGGTAATCGTCAGCCTGTTCAAAGTCCTCAGGGTGGAGATTTGCTAATTACCAAAACAGGTATTACTCTTGAAAGACTGGATTGGGGAGCAGATTCAGGTAAAACAATTGCTCAGGAAATTCAGGACTTCCAGAATAGCGGTGGCTCAATGGGTCGTCCGCCAATGTGGCAAATTCCTGGGTCTCCTGATAACCAGACCTGGAAAAACATTTGTGCTGAGCGTAAAGCAACTGAATTTCAACCTGGAAGTACTCATTTTGGATATGCTGAAGTGCGTATTCCTAATGGTGCTCAGGTTGCTCCTCCTACACAAAGTGGTAATCAGTATGCAAATAATGGCGGTCATCAGGGTGGATTTCAAGCAGGGCAGCCGAATAATAACGGCGCTGCTCAGTATGGTAATCCTCCTCAGCAACCAGCAACTCAGCAGGGCGGATTTCAGGGTGCAGCAAACAATCAACAAGTTCAGTATGGCGGACAGAATATGGGTCAGGCTATGTCAGGTTATACTGGTACTGGTCAGATGGCAGGTAATCCTGGGCAGGTTCAAGGTGGTTTTCAGGGGGCGCAGCAAGGTAATCCCCCAAACCAGGGTTATGCTCCTCAGACACAAGGGTACGCACCAAATCAGCAGGCAACTAACGTTCAGATGTAATTAACCTTTAACTTACCGGTAGGTCAGCTCAATAATGGGTTGGCTTACCGGGTTTTTTTCTACTTCCTATTAATGGAGGGTACAGAATTTGTTTACATCAATACCGACTTTTTTTGCTTTTAGTTTATTGTTTAATTATTACTCTTGTATCTTATGTAGTACCGACTTTATTTGCTCTTCTTGATCCTGGTTCCCTGGAGTAAGGGGAAAATGATGATTAAGAACGGAACATCTATTTATACCCGCAAATATAAATATACAATAATAAATAATACTAGTAGACTAGATACTAACTAGTACTATATAGTTTAGTACTTAATCTATTGGTATTAAAGTACACTAGTATCTATTATATGAGTATCCCTACTAGGACTAAAAAACATAAGATGTATAAAAGAATAAAAATGATTATTTATTGGGTACTGCTAGTTTTGATACTAGTAAAGTATACTATGAGAATTAAGTATTAATTATATAAAAAGTAAAGGAGTTATCATGGATTTTGAAGAAGCAGTAGAGCAACTAGTAGATGAGTATGGATGTCCTGAAAATCAAGCAGAAGATATTAAAGAATTTTTAATTGGCGCAGGAAATATGTATGGTATTGTTGAACTATACGAAGCCAGTCAAAAGGAGAATAAGTAAATGAAAAATTATGAAGGTTTTATTAAAGTATGGCATCCAGGTAAAGAATTACCTATTAAATTTGAAGGGATGGTCAATCTAATAGTTGATCCAGCGTGCGACGACGACACCCTAACATTTGAATTTAGAGCTAATATACCTGATGCAAAAGTAACTATAGTATCCGTTCCTACCTATAAATTTATGGTACAATACTATGAGGATAACGAACTCAGCGGCGAAGATGATATTATTGATTGTGATCCAGACGACTGGTCTGATGTTCTAGACCTAAAAGCATAATTTTTAAGTCTTTATAATTAGATGAGACTATAAATATAATCTAATATACTTCTGGTTTAAACACCTAAGTATACGTGTTCTTTCATAGAGAACTCTCCTGAATAATAGGGATTAGTGCTTATAGGTTAAGTACTAGTCCCTATTTCTCCTTTTTAATTTTCCCCTGTTCCTTGTTTATTAATCCAATTAGTAAGAAATCCATCCAGTATAAATACTATGGTATCTGTTTTATTAAGTCCTTTCTCTTTCATATACATCTCCAATAAGGACTTGGTTATATTGTTTATTCTAAATGTTACACTACCTACCGATTTTTTTTCACTCATAATGTTGCTCCTATTATTACTACTATTATTAAATTACACCGTAACTTACAGTGCATATTACAGTGTCTTACAGTGTATAACCCCCTACCTATAGAAAAGTTAGTTAATTCAACTTACAGTGCTATTTACAGTGTAGATTACATTTACTCTAATTTACTCCCAGGGACTAAAACATGATACCCCCATAGGGGGGATTTGAGCCTTTTCTTACTCACTCACATCTACTGAAATCACTAATAGCTACCATTCATGGGGTTATACGCCTATCTGACCCAGGAGACCGCTTGTTCAGTATCTTAAACAAAAGAGGGTAAAGTAGAGCTTAGTGCCAGTATCTTTTGGCAAAAACACAAAAGGTGCCGTGATTAAGCTTCATTTTTTAACGAAACTCATCGATTGACATCGAAAAGTATCGAATTCGACACAAAATCACTCATATTAGTTAAAAAGGGGGTATAATACCCTATATTGCCGTACTACCCACAGTGCATATTTGAGCCTTTTGCACACAGAGTTAAGTACTATAATCACTGTATCGCCGCTAATACCAGACCTCTTAGCCGTTTTTAGACAAACCGACAATTGATTGAGGAAAAAGAATGAACTTAACCCACCAAATATCTATATCAACAATAACTATAATACTATCATGGATACTAGTAATAATAACCCTACTTCCATATACCATTAATAGAGCTAAACCCTTAGTATTAGGCGCTATAGCTCTTGCAATCACTTCTTTCGGAGTACTTATCATATAAGAAGAAAAAGAAAAGGAGAAGACAGTGAGGAATAGACTAAGAGTGTTGGTACTTAGGGCTTTAGCACTAGAAAGGTCTGAACTAAAGTTATTGATACTTAAACTAATAATACTAGTTTGTATGGTTTTTATAGTACTATTTAGTTCAATACTAGGTATAACTTATATTATCTATGATATCAAGAGTACCGAGAATAGGGGCTCTCAATCAACTATTGAAATGTGTCGAAAATTATTATCGAAAAATATTGAAATCGATGAAACGTCGAAAAGTGTGTATTTCGGGCACCTTATAGATGTTAATAGAGATATAAGATAAAGATAAACTAGTATTTATTATGATTAGTATTAGAGAGTATTAGATAGTATTATGATTGGTATTAAAGAATATTAGTATTTATTATGGTAGTATTGATAAGTATTAGTATCAAATTAATTAGTATTATAAAACACTTAGTATTTATCGTGAAAGTGTTAGTACCTAATCAACTAGTATTAATGAAACCCTTACCAGTGCTTACTCTCAGAGTTCTAAAGAGTTCTTACCTTAACTCAATCAATTAACATAATCTTCTCTCTTGTTTCTATTGTACTACTTCTATTAGACTTAGAGTTAGTTGTATAGTCATTATAACTCTTAGGGTTGATTGTGGAACTATTAGTGATGTTATGGGTTTAATTAAGGTTAGGGTTAGGGTTTGTTATTAAAGAGGAGTTAATGACCCATTAATGGCGTTTAACGCTGATTGTCGATATTTAGCCCGCCGCCGTATTTTTTACTGTAACAAGGAGGTATAAATGAGTAAAGTATTTAGTTGGCTAGTGTACATCCTAATAGTATCGCCAAATAGGGCATACAGCAGATTAAGTATGTATAATACATTGCACAAATTTAGTGTAATTTTAAGTGTAACACTATTGGTCATAAATGTGGATAATTGTATAATACTGACTAGTTGTTTAATTGGGTTAATTGTATATAGAGCTATTTACTTTCAAATTGATTTTTAAGGGGATAATATGAAAAAAATACTACTACTATGTTTAGTTGGTTTAATGCTCCTATTAATGTCTTGTGGCACTGATAGTAATAAGCCTACAGCTCTTCCAACTGAATCTACAAACATAACCAACATTGGAAATGGATGGATTGAATTTGATTACGCAGATCAACGTTTTTTATACTATAAAGGTAGAAAAGGTTATTCAGGATATCAAGCATTAACAGTGGTTAAGAAAATAGAATAGTATGACTTTATTTATAAAATGTTTAATAATAACCTCTTTTATATTAATAATTATTGTTAATTTATTTATACAGAGTCAACTAGTGTTTAATTTCTTATTCGATTTAATATAAGGAAAGTTAAATGTATATATGGGCTAAATGTTTATTAAAAGTAGTAATATTAAATTACATAATTATATGGGGATGGATTACTTTTAGTACTATAACTAGTATAATATAAGGAGAACAGCATGCTTTTTGAAATAGTAACTCTAATAGGTTTAGTATCGATATTTATTGCATTTATTTATTGCGATGGCGGAGATCTTTTTATTATACTTAGAGTGTGGGCTTATTGCACTTTATTCTTATTTGCAGTGGTATTTATAACTATGTTAATGGTGGAGATATGTAAATGGGTATTTACTTCTTTGGGCATTATTTAAAAATAAAAAGGAAACTATTATGAAAAAATTATTTGTACTACTATCGTTATTGTTCATTACTATTATTGTTGGATGTGCTACGGATGCTGACATGGCATCACATAATTTATCTAAAGCGGCTGAAATGTTTGAAGTCAATAGACGTGTTGTATTTTATAATGGTATAACAGATGCTTATATTCTATCAATTGAGGGTAGATGTTCTGTAGAATTTTTTGTTGATAAATTCACTGTTACTGTAAAAACTGGACCTAATGAATATAAGAAACATTATTTAGGACGGGCCGATAATGTATTTCCGTTTGTTGAACAATTAGACAGTTCTCCTGTAGGTGTATATCATTACAGAGTTATTTTTAAACCTAAAAGCATTATTCCAAATATTGAACTAAGAACAAGTAACTAATAATTTTTAGCCGCCAAAAATAAAATCATAACATAAGAGAGAATTTATGATAACTCATTCAAATTTATACGCGATAATTAAAGAGAATACTCTATATTCAATTGATAATTATTTGAAAACATGGACGGTATTTGAAAAAATTTGGCTTATCGTCTCAATAGCTCTCCTAACTTGGGCTTCTATTCTCTGGAAAAGCCCTTGGTACGGTTATGTTGCATCAATCAGTGGAATAATTTGTGTTGTATTAGCAGCAAAAGGAAAAATAGCTAATTATTGGTTTGGTATTATAAACTGTATTTTTTATGCTTATGTAGCGTATAGTTGGCAACTATACGGTGAAGTGATGCTTAATGCTTTATACTTCTTACCTATGCAGTTTGTTGGTTTATACTTCTGGAATTGTAAAGACAATAAGGACCCAGAAATTAAGGGTAGTATCAAAGTTAAATTTTTAACAAACAATAGTAGAATTATACTAAGTATTGTATGTGTTATTAGTGTTTGTATTTATGCTCTGTTTTTGCAGTATTTAAAGGGTAATATACCTTGGATTGATGCCACTTCAACAGTATTATCAATTATAGCTATGGTATTAATGGCAAAAGTATACATGGAGCAATGGATTCTATGGATTATAGTTGATGTAGTCAGTATTATTATGTGGGCTATTGTAGTGTTTAAACAAGGATCTAATGATATAGGGTTATTTATTATGTGGTCTGCATTTCTAGTAAACGCTATCTATGGTTATTATAATTGGGTTAAAATGTATCATAAATCAATAGAAGACAAATATGTATAAAAAAATTGGATTTATGGGTGGAAAGTTCTTACCCTTCCATTTAGGTCATTTGTTTGCTGCTCTTGAAGCCCACAATCAGGTTGATAAACTTTACATTATTCTATCTTCTTCTAAAAAAAGAGATACTGAATTATGTGATCGTGATGGTATTAAACACATGCCAGGAGACGTTAGAATGTCTTGGTTAGGTCAAGCATTTAATGATTTAGAAAATATTGAAATTATACATATTAAAGACGACCAGTGGGATAATGATTATGATTGGGAAGCTGGGGCTAGATTAATTACTACTGCGATACCAGAAAAAATTACCCATGTATTTAGTTCTGAACAAGAATATACACCTTTATTTAAAAAATTTTATCCTTTTGCTAAACACGTAATAGTAGACGATCAACGTAAAACTGTAACTATATCAGCTACTAAACTACGTAAAGATTTGTATTCAAATTGGGATAAGTTACCTAATTTTGTAAAGTCTCATTTTGTTAAGAAAGTTCTTATTACAGGTACTGAAAGTGTGGGTAAATCTACTCTAACCACAAAACTGGCAAAGTTCTATAATACTTGCTTTGCACATGAGGTGGGAAGAGATTACTGTGAGCGTTATAAGAATCATTTAACTGTTCCTATGTTTAATTCCATTACAATGGAACATTATATCCTTCAACAACAATTGCTTCCATATTGCGACAAATTACTCCTTGTAGACAGTGATGCAGTGATTACTAGTTATTATTTAAATATGTATTTTGACACCCAATCCAATGCTATTGATAGTATTATACAACTTCAACAATATGATTTATGTTTATACTTGGAACCTGATGTTAAATGGGTACCTGATGGTTTTAGATTTGCTGGGGCTATGGATGAAAGAATTAACAATAACAAATGTCTTAAAGCCATGTATACCAAACACATGCAGGAAATGGTTTGTGTGTTTATTGAAGGTGATTACTCAACTAGGCTATTTAAAGCTAGACAAGAAATCAATAAGTTATTTTAAAGGGGTTAGTAATGGCAAACAGTGACGATTTTTATCAATTTCTCAATTCTTATAATTGTTTTGAGAATTTCTGTGTAGCACTTGACGAACAACATGCTACAACTTTTAATGATTTAATGCGTGATTCAAAAGATTCAAAAGATTTAATTAAAATAATAGATTATTCGATAACTTGGGATGAAACACACGAAGGCAGTGATTATTGGTCAAGTATTAATTATGATTGGACTAATTCATGTAAAACGGGTATATTTATTAAAACTGGACTAAATTGTAATAATATTTGGGAGCGATAAAAATGTCAGCTACATTAAAAGATATTACTAATTTTATTGCTTTTCTTGAACAAAAAGGAGCTTATCACGAATTTTGTGAGGAAAGTAATCGTCAAAAAAACAATTCTTTTACAAAAACAGTTAATGAGAATAAAAAGAACCTCGATAGAATAATTGATCGTGCATTTACTTGGGAAAATACTATTAGTGGATCAAATTATTGGGCAAGTAAGTCTAGTGAATGGGAAATTGTTTTTGAGAAAGGTATTAGTCTTACAGAAGGTTGTAGAAGTATTTGGTAAGGAGATAAAATGTCGGCAAGTAAAGAAAAATTTATATCTTTTCTAATTAATGAGGATTACTATAAAAATTATTGTGATAATGTATTAATACAAAGGGGTTTAACTTTTACGGGTATACTTGCTCAAAATATAACATTTAATATGACAGACATGATAAGTACTTCTTTTGAATGGGATAAAACACCGGAAGGTCAATATTTTTGGCAGAATATAAATAAAAAATGGCTTTGTGTATGTAATAATGATATAAAGCTCAATACAGGTAATTTTAATTGTAAAAGTATATGGTAAGGAGGATCTTATGGGTAAACTTACTATTATTGGTGGAACTAAGAATAGAAAATCAAGTGTTATTGATAAAATATATAATTCATTCATTGAAACAAACAGCTTTAAATATATTGAACTACATAATGGTAAGATTATCCCAAAAGATATAAGTAATAGTAATCTTACTATTTGGATGCCGGACATTGCTAACGAAGAACCAAAACATTATCCCGTTAAAAAACAAGGTTCTGTACTTATATGTTCAAAAGTAATACACAATGATAGAACAAGAATTGACGCTATAACTCGTATATTTAGAATGCATGGAAATGCTGTTATAGCCATTAGAAAAATAATAAACAATAGTTTTGAATTTGAATTAATTGATGCGCTTGGAAATACTTGGTGTAGAACTATAGATATACTTGAATTAGTTCATACAATAAACTCTTTGTATAAATGGACCAAAGAATCAGTACGAAAAAGTCTTAAACATAATGAGCTTCCTGATAATGTTTTTAATGGCGTGGATTATAAAGAACTACAAATTTTTATGAATATTAATCAATTAATAGCACTTAAAGTAGCAGAAGGTTGTGGTAATAGGTTTTTTGGTAACTATAGTACTAGATGTACAAAATTATTTCCAAGTACAAGAAGGAATAAAAATTATTTTTTCTTTTCTCCACGTAATACAGATAAAAGGTTTGTTACGATAAAAGATTTAGTACTTACAGATAACCAATATTATTATGGGAATAGAAAACCGTCTGTAGATACTCCAGCTCAAATAGAACTATATCAACAGATGCCAAAAATTAATTGGATAATTCATGGTCATGCCTATATTAAAAATGCCCCTATTACTGAAAAATATTTGCCTTGTGGTGATATGCGTGAAGTAGTTGAAGTTCATCGTGTAATAAGAAAAATTAATACTAATCGAATTAATTTAAAAAATCACGGGTTTTTACTTATAGGGAAAAATGTCGAAGATATGCAAAATCACCTCGACGATTGTAACTTTCATGCTTTATAATAGTAGAGAGGAGAATTGAAAATGCTTATTGCATTTAGTGTAGTATTATCATTAATTCTTACTGTATTAGCTTCAACATCAGTTCTTATTAAATTTATTTCGTTTCTTAATTACAGTGAGCTTGATAAAGAAATTGATAACTACAAAGGTATCAAAAAAAATTATAACTCAGTAAAAGAATTATATATTTTTATAATTTGTGGAAGTTGGTTAATAACTGTATTTTTTTTTAATTAAAAGATATAAAAACATAGTATAATGTGATACTCAAAAATATTATTTTCTAAAGGAATACTAAATCCAGTTAGACCAGGTATAAAGGCATATTATGGATACTAAAACTAATTTTAAAAATTTCTTAATTCAAAAAGATTACTTTGAAAAATATTGTTTGAATTTAAAAAAACAAAAAAATAAAACATTTGATGAGTTTATAAGTACTCAACAAAGACCACTATTAGGCGTAATAAATAGCTCATTTACTTGGTATAAAGCCCTAGAAGGGGGAGATTTTTGGAGAAATGTTAATGATGAATGGGATTCAGCACTAATGAATAAAGTAATTTTTAATCTTAAATATAGGAGTATTTGGTAAAGTAAATACTATATTTAAAAATTATTTTAATAATCATAGAAAATTTAATAAAGGTTTTAATTTAAAATTTGCTATGAACAAAGCACTAGAGCTTGCGCAAATTATACTTATGTATGAAGATTTAGAAGAATGTGTAATTACACATAAATTTATATGTCCACATAAAATTATTAGTGGTAAACATTGTATTTATTGTAAAATACCAGACTTATTTCCTTTAGGGAGGTAATTATGTCAAAAGAGCTTGAAATAATTGAAATGTATAAAACCCATCATAGATCTTTTAGAATAACTATTAAATATGAAGATATTGATGATTATTATAATTCTACTACTGAAAAAGTATTCAAGAATGTTTGTCTTTGGGGTGGACCAGATGGATATGATATTAAAGAAAAAACTATATCTTATGAAATGGATGCTCTAATTATGCCATGGATAAAGAAAAGATTTTCTATGTATATTAGTGATAAATTATTATGAGATAGATATATTACTAGAAACTTAGATAATAAAAGAATTTTATCTTCTAAAAGAATTAAGGATTAATTATGCAGTTTAAAAATTTTATAGGTAAAACAATACTAGATATAGATGAAACTAGTGTTAATTGTATTGGTGTTATATTTACAGATGGTACTTGTAAGAATATTTTTGCTGAGCCTGTGAATAATATACCTGAACTATATGTAGAAAAAGCTGACTCAATTTCTATGCATGTAGTAAATATTTTTAATTTTAGTAAAGATTTTGATAGAATCATGACTATAGCTAAAAGTATTGGTAATATTACTACAGAAAGTACAATATACAGAACAGTGGAGTTTAAAGATAGAAGTAAAATATGTATAAATAAAAAGAAAAGGCTTATTATAGAGGATTTTTAAATTAAGGAGATATAAATAATGTCTAGAAAAGAACTAAACAATATTTTAAATCAAATTGATGCAGAAAGAAAAAAAGAAGAATTAAAAAAACAAAGTGAGAATGAAAATAAAAAATAATCTTTCTAGAAAACTATCACGTGTAAACTAATATACATAAATAGGTGAAATAAATTACATGACAAAAAAGAAAGTATATAAAAATAATTTTATTAATGATGGAGAAACAGTGTCAGTATTGCCTACTATTTGCAGAACTTGTTACGGTTTTAGTAATTGGAACGGTGATCGAAGTAAGGTTATATATGAAGATCGAGATTGTGTAAATTGTAAAAATAAAAGAACAATAATATGTTAATAATTAATACAGGAGTAAATTAGATGTATAAGTTTTTTATATTTATTATGGTAGTACTAATATATATATTTTCTGTAGGAACAGCAATATTTGGTATTCATTGTTTAATGCAGTCATTAATGATATAGGTATTCTTAAAGGATTGTAATGAAAAATAAAGTATATGGTATAGTGAATAATGATAAAAAATCTGTAGGTATCGTACATAATAATAATTACAGTGAAATTTTATTACTAACTAATTTTTCGCCCAAAAATAAAGCATTGGAAATTATCAGTGAGTATTGTAGAAAGAAAAATATAAGTTATTTTTATTTTACATGTACATATACAAAAGACAATGAAACTATTTATAAATCCTGTGATACTTGTGGAACATATGGTCCTATAATTGCATTTAAATATTTATTTAATCCTTATGCTTGTAATGAATATAATTTTACTTGTGAGTATTGTATGAATATACTAAAATTAGAAAGAGAAGAGTTGAATTATATAGAGTATGAAAATTATTATTATGATTAAAAAAAATAAAAGGAGGAGAAAGTAAAATGGATTTTGAAAACGATGATATAGTCGTTAAATTAAAAGATTTTAAATGCGCAGAAAAAGGATATAATATAGGAAAAAGTAATCCAGCAATTAATACTAAATACGAGTGTTGTGGTAAAATTATAGATTTAGAAGACCATAATATAACAAGAGAAGAAACGATTAATGTTATAGAAAAAGGAAAAATAATTGATAATTATGGATTTGAAGTACAATGGGAAAATGAAAGTATTAATTCATATGAACTAGATGATTTAGTTTTAGTGTATAAAAAATACAGAACAATATGGTAATAAGGAGAAATAAAATGAATGAACATCAAGACGATGATAAACTTGATATTATAGACACACAAACGTGTACATGTGGTTATCCATTAGATGAGTGTGGTTCTTGTACTGATGGTATGTGCGAGGAAGATTAAATGGCTGAACATAGATTAGTAACAATTGAAAAAATAACTAAAGTTACTGAACATCCAAACGCGGACAAACTTGATATTGTAGATATACAAGGATGGCAATGTGTCACACAAAAAGGAGTATATAAAAAAAATGAAATTGTAATATATTTTCATATTGATTCTATATTACCAGTAGACATCGAAAAAAGAATATTTGGTCCCGACGCAAAAATAACATTAAATAAACATAGAATACGTGCTATAAAAATACGCAGTATGCTTTCTTATGGACTAGTAGTACCGATAAGTCTTTTTAGTGATTTAATTAAAGATGAAAAAGTCAATGATGATGTTACAAATATCTTTAAAGTTACAAAATACGAACCTATAATAAATAAAAAGAACATTTTATATGTAAATAGACAGAAAAAAAGATATGAAAATCCAAACTTTAAAAAAGTAAGAAAACCAGAAAGACTTTCAAACTATAAAGGGTGTTTTGATGGCAAAGAAGTAATGATAACTGAAAAAATCCATGGAACATCATGTAAAGTAGGCTGGGTTCTAAGACCTAACAATACTTGGAAAGAAAAACTTATTGTTAAACTTTTTGGTAATTATCAATTTGTATATAGAACTATGAAAGTACAATTACAAAAACATGACACGATCATGGATAAAATTTTAACTAAAATAGGAATAAGAAAATATAAAGGGTATTATAAAGATATAAATCATGGTAATGTTTATGCAAAAATGGTTAATCAATATGAATTAAAAGAAATTATTTCATCTGGTTATGAAATAGCGTTTGAAATATATGGGAGTAGAATTCAAAAAAATTATACTTATGGATTAAAGCATAATGAACATAAAATGGTAGTATATGCAGTAATAAAAGATGGTAAATATTTACCTCCACATGATGCGTATGCTTTCTGTGAAATTCATAAATTACCACATGTTCCTATATTATATATAGGCATATTCTCTAATGACGAACTGAATAGATGTACAGTTGGAGTAAGTGTATTAGATCCAAATACAAAAGTAAGAGAAGGATGTTGTATTGTACCACTAGACGGAAAACCATTATGGATGGGAAAAGAAGTAATGAAATCAATCAATCCATACTATGAACTTAAAAATCAAACAGAATATAATTAACAATATGAAAAATTTTAAAAGATAGTAAATTATGACCAAAAATCAAATAAAAAGACTCTATGATTTTCTTATTCAAAATAATTGCTATAATGAGTATTGTATAGCCTTAGTAAAAGCAAAAGACACAACATTTGAGCAATTTACAAACAACCATTACTCGGCTCCTGCGGCATTAAGTTCACCATTTTCTTGGGCAAATACAAATGAAGGATTTAATTTTTGGATAAAATTAAGTCGTTTATGGCATGATGAGTGCGAATTGACTAAAAAAGCACATTCAATTTGTAAAAGTATTTGGTAATTAATTATAATTTATAATCAATGAGGAGAATTAAAATGGAAAAACAAATTGAAAATCAAAAAAAAATCTTTAGTGTAGTTAAATGTTTAAATAAACTAGATAATTGTGATAAAAAATGTCATGTTTGTGCAGTACAAGAAGGATGTGATAATCTATGTAGTTATGCAGTAAAAAACAATATAAATGAAAAAACCCAATGTATTTATTGGGAAAAATAACAAAAAGAATTTAAAAATACCAGAGACAAAGGAAATTATTATGTTTAATAGTAAAAAATTAGTACTATCTCTACCAGCACACGAAATAGAATCTGGTGCAGTACAACAAATATCTCAATGTATTGGGGTAGACGTACTTGAAAAATTAGTAATACTACCAGATGTACATCAAGGATACGATATTCCAATTGGGTCTGTAGCCTTAATAGATGGGTATGTTTGGCCAGGAGCTGTTGGAGTTGATATCGGATGCGGGATGGGAAGTATAAATACCCATCACACATTAGAAGAATTGAGTATGTTTAATAAAAATGATCGTATTGAGGTTTTTAAGGAAATACAAAAAATTATTCCTACAGGATATAGCACAGGAAATGGATATGATTTTAAATCATTTACTAATTATATAAATGATAAAGACTTCAACACTAATGTTATGAGTAGAATGAATATATCTATTGGTACTCTTGGGGGTGGTAAAATGGTTGCTTCCAGCCCAAGAGGATAATATAAATATACTGAAATCTTTTCTAATTGACTTGGAATCCCACTATAGTAATTATATTGTGGGAGACAGGGGCGAACCCGAAAGGGACGTTGAGAGACTAAACGAAAAGATATCATCGAAATGGTAAAGCGATAGTCCGAACATCCGGTATAAGGTTTTCCGAAGCCGGAGAGATAGGCAGAAATGACCTATCCTTTATTTAGATCTATTAAATAAAGTAACAAATAACTGAATCATTTTCAAAATATTGGAATAAATAATAAAGGGGAAGTAGGAGTTACTTTACATACAGGAAGTCGTAATCCTGGTAATATAGTAGGTAAATATTGGATGAATAGAGCAAAAAAGGACGGTATAAATTTTAATGGTCTATATATGTATCCAATAAACTCTGAACTTGGTCAAGCTTATTATAATGATATGCTATGGGCAATTGATTACGCAGAGTTCAATAGATTTATTATTATGAAAAACACTCTTAAACTATTGGGTCTTGATATAAAAAATTATATTAAAGATATGATAAATGAAACTCATAATCATGCAATTCTACTTCCCAATAATAAACTTCTCCATAGAAAAGGAGCTACTCAAGCTGAAAAAGGTATAATGGGGGTAATTCCTGCTAATATGAGAGATGGTGTGTATATTACTAAAGGATTGGGTAATGCAGAATTTCTATCGTCAGCTAGTCACGGCGCTGGTAGAAAATTTTCAAGAACACAAGCAAAAAAGGTTGTGGATTTTGATGCTGTAGTAAATGAATTAGAAGAACTAGATATTATTGTTAATATTACTCCTAAAAATAGTGATGAAAATCCAGGAGCATACAAAGACATTAAACACGTATTAAAATTACAAGATGGTATTGTTGTAGATATTATTGATCATTTTATACCTAAAATAGTACATATAGGTTAATTATTAAGATGGAGATATAATATCATGCATATTTCAGAAGCACTAAAATTAAAACCAGGACAAAAAGTTCTTAGAGAAAAAGGTCGTAAAGAAGAACATGATGACTATATAAAAGATATGGAATATATGATGTCTTATGATGATGATCATTAATTAAAGGAGTACAAAATATGTTTTATACTGGTGTAGGAAGTAGAAAAACTCCTCATAATATACTTACATTAATGACTTCAATTGCCCGTAAAATGAACTGGATGGGATATACTCTTAGAAGCGGTGGGGCAGAAGGTGCCGATAAAGCGTTTGAAGCAGGAGCAGATAATAATAAAAGTATATTTTATGCAAAAGATGCCACGTCAGAGGCAATGACAATAGCTGGTTCATTTCATCCAGCATGGCACAAATGTAGTAATTTTGCTAAGAAATTACATGGTAGAAACGCATTTCAAGTACTAGGCTCACAATTAAACCACCCGTCTATATACTGTATATGTTGGACACCTGATGGGTGTAATAGTCATGCAACTAGACAATTTAGTACTGGAGGTACAGGTACAGCAATCAGTATCGCTGATGCCCGTGGTATCTATGTAACTAATCTCCAACGACCTGAAGAGTTTAAGAAATGGGCTGACTGGGTAAGGAAATAGTATGATAGCACTAAACATCGTTAACTTATTGTGGTATCTTTTTGTATGGCTGCTTATACAGGTCAGTAAGGTGAATATATACACATTGAATTTAAGCTAATAAGTTGTAAGAGTGCCTGGAGGGCTTAATGAAACGCGGTAATAACTATGTATGGACTAGAACTATAGGTAACAAAAAAATAGGTTCAGTAAGATTATTTGATATGGAGGATATTTATTTAAGTAATTGCTTAGATTATGTTTATCGGCAAGTAAGGAGTGATGGTAAATATATAAAAGATAGTATTACTGGATATATGTGGATACGATCTATTAAAAATGAATTAAAATGGAGGCATACTTCTAAGAAAACCAGTGGTTGTGATAGTATTTGGAGATAATTTAAAAGAGGTATATAATTAATGGAGTCCTTACGATTACTTATTGTTATTTTAACAACCATTGCTCTTTTATTTATAATAATTATCTCAGTGTATAACATAGGAAATTTAACTATAAAAAAAACACAAAATGAATTAGATAAAAATTCTAAAGATAATTACAAATTACTTTTAGAAATTAAAAAACTTAGAGATGAATTGGAAAAAGATATAAAAAAAGCTCATTTAGTAGAACAAAACATTCAAGAACAAGAATTAACTTTATTTAATAAAAACAACACAGATAGTTTTGAATATAGAAGCATTTGGTAAAATCAAAGGGAATAAATAATGAAACCTAAACTTATTGGTATGTATAAATCAATTTTTGATGAGAAAGAAATAGAAATGCAAGTATTAGATTTAGTTTATACTTTAAGTAAAGAAAGACTTTATTTAACTAATTCAAATACTATATTTGATTTAATTATGTCTAGTAACAAATTCTATTCTAAAAAATATAATCTTTTTTGTATGTCTGTTAAAACTGGTAATACTACTATAACTTCATTACATTCTTTAGATAATTTGAAATTTATTAATATCGATAAGAAAGGATGTAAAACTATTTGGTAAAAGGAAAATTATGAAATCGTATTATAGTAATACAAAAATTTATTTAACTAATTACACAAAAAATTCAATAATATCTAAAATTATTATTATTATACTATTATGGGTTGTTGCTACTATTCCTTGTTGGATAGCTATCGGTATCAGTTCTCTACTTGGTGTTACCTCAGGAATAACCGCAGTAATTGCTTTTGGTATATTTATATTTTTTGCTGGGTCATTTCAAATACTTTTATGGGTATTGGCTATATTTTTAACAGTAACTATATTTCATTAATTAAAAATAATACTGATTAGTGCAAGGAAATCTTATGCTTGGTTATGAAAATATAATAAAAATAAAATTATTTGCACAAATATCTTCTGCAATATTAATAATGTTTATATCATTAGTTTATGTGTTAATTATACCTTTTTTAAAAAAAATACACAATTCCATAAAACTAGAATCTTTTGATTATACACCTAAACTTAATGAGCTGAATACAGGGAATAGTATTATGTTTAGAAATTGGGGACAAAATAACATGGAGATACCAGTTAGAACTTATACTTTACTAGATAATAAATTATCAGTAGAGTTTACTAAAGGAGATTACCCATATGTTAGCGGCGGTCCAAGTCCAGAATACTCATGGGTTTGGATATCTGAAAAAAATAGAATGGGATGGTCTAATAAAGAACCAAATTCAGTTGTTACGTTAATATTAAGTGATGGATTTGGTGATATTTGTGATAAAATATGCAAAGGTGTGTTATGAAATTTGATGTAACAAATTTAGGAATACGTGTTATAGCAAATTCGGCAATGTCTAGGTATCCGTCATTATATCGTCCACAAGGAATAGAAGGTACTGTTTTATTTATAAAAAGTAATTTAGATTATTATGAAAAAATACGTTATATGGTTAAAATGGGCATGGTAATAGAATTAGCTTGTGCTCCTGAAATCGATGTTATAGCAGAAATAAAAGTACGTTGGGATAATAACAGATGTGCTTGGCATAATCAAGGATCGCTTGTTTATAGATACAGTAAAGGACCCAGATGTAATAGAATATGGTTTAATAATAAATTTCTAATTTCTGAAAGTAATGTACCGATAAGTATGTTAAAAATTAAAACTATTAATAGAATCCCAAGAAAATTTAAAACTGACTGGGAAGAAAAAGAATACTCATCTTCGATACGAAATATTAGTACTTTAACATATTCAAAGTCCAGAGGAACATCTCCTAGTTACTTAGAACGTGGTTTAAAAACCACATATCAACTTAATAGACCTAATAAAAAATACACTTGCTACCTTGAGGACGAATCTACAGTATCACATAAAAAGCTAGCTAGTTCAAATTTTTTTAAAAAGTATGCAATAAAAAAAGAACCTAATCCATGTATAGAGATTAATGAATTAGACTTTTCAAAAGAATTAGAATCAATAGTTGAACCAGAATTACCTCATTACTCTTTAAAGAAAGAAACTTTTAATCCGTTTATTACTGCTACTAAAGATTCTAAAAATTCTAAGAAAATCAAGTCTACTTTAGAGATCAATAAACTTATAAAAAAACCAGTAATTAATCCAATCTCTCCTGAAGAAATGAGGAAAATTAAGAAAGCAAACAGTACTTCTTTACGTGAATTTTTAAATAAAAAAGAGAAAAAAAGGAGACGTAAAGTATAATCATGTTTAAAGTAATATTAAATACTCGTCGACATGGAATTTCTAAAAGTAATCCAGTATTTGGATCTGAGTATCAATGCGAAGGTATTATAGACAGTTATTACACAAGCGGTTCTGGTAGAAACATTGGTTGTCCTACCTTAAAAGAATTTATAGATTTAAATACTGAAGGGACTATTAAAGGACTTAACATTCAATGGGATAATGGTACTAATAATTCATATAGAATTGATGATTTAACTATTTCAACCACTGATGAATCCGTGACAGGTATATGTAATACTATTTGGTAAAGAGGATAATATGGACTGGAAACCAGAACAAGATGGATATACACATATTAATATATACTCTAAAGGAAAAACTGTATTAGGATGTTTTTTAACTAACTTTTCTTTTTCTCCTATAATTACTAATGATGGTAATTTTCAATCTATTGAAGGTTATTGGTATTGGCTAAGTACTCATGATGAAAGATTACGTACTCTTGTTGGTTGGGATGCCAAAAAACGAGGAAGAGCGTTGGATAGGCACTTTGAATTTACTGATATAGAATTTCAACAAAAAATAAGAGAAGCGTGTTGGATTAAAATTCACTCTAATCAAGCAATGTTTAATTTATTCAAAGAATCTACTATACCATTTACTCATTATTACGTATTCCATAATGGTTTTGCTAAAACTGTTGGGTTTGAATGGCAAGTTGAAATGTGGGAACAATTTAGAGTCTATATAAGGAATGGTTATCAATGAGTTATTTAATTAAAAAAACATTTAGCTCAATGATAGTTCTCAAGTACGGTGAAAAAGAACGAAAAATACTAGATGATGTGGTTGCTTTCGATATAATACATTGTATAGAATTAACTTTCTCTTCACTTAATGAATATAATAATAGTAAACATATTAAGGAATTAAAATTATTTTTACCTGATTATTTTACAATTTTGAATATTAAAAACAAATTAAAGGATAAATTAATAGAATGACTAAAGATATATCAAAACTACCACTAAAAAAAGTAAAAATTGGGGTAAGTCAGCCAAGTTATAAGGTTAAATGGGCTTTATATCATGATCCTGTGACGGTATTTGAAAATCAAGAATTATCTTTCCCTAAAGCCATTAATGATGGCACAGAAATACATGATTCAGTGTGTTACTCGTCTGTAATTCATCATTACAAATCACTTAGTAAAGAAAAAAATATACCTAATAGAATTTACACAGAATTAGATTTAAATCCAGATCCAACCAATAAAAACCTTCCTTATCTTTTAAGAAAAGAGATGAGGGAATGGCTTGAGATTTGTATAGCCAATTTTACACTCCCAAAAAATATAAACCCTATTAAATCCGTACCTTCTACTAAAAAAGGTATAATGGTTCTTGACTTGGAAACTGCAGATAGTACTTTTACTTATCTTTATTTAGCTATGTTCAGACATATTAGAGAATCACCGTCATTAGTAAAATCTGTATTATTTCTTCATAAAGAACATAAATTAGACTTTTATATTGCTTATGTTTTAGCGTCCTCTTTTAATGTCACCGGTGAAGGGCATCATCCTATAAAGGTTAATAATAGTCCTTATTGTCATAATAAACCTATACCAAAACAGATGTCAGATAACATTAACCTTAAAGCTGCTTGTAGTTTATATAGGGCAGTAAATGAAGAAGGTTTGGTAGATGTAGTTCCTTTAAGTGATGCTACTAACTGGCTTTGTGGTAATAAAATCAGTGAACTATGTAAAAAAGATTTTATAGTACCAATTTCTGATTTACTAGATGAAGAACTTATTAAAGTAGTTCATTCTTCTAATGATGAGGAAGCTATTAAACACTTTGAACTTTATAGTCAATTACCCAAACCTAAAGGATTTGGGCTTGCAGTTAATCGCAAGCTGATTTAATTCAGGATTGAACAGACGTTTAATCAAAGGCTCACCTACGGATGCCACTCCCAGTCCGTAGCAATGGAGGTAAGCGGAGCATTACAAGTCCTCATTGCTGATTAGTAGGTAACGAAGATCAGTATTACTTTTGATTAAGTCGGGGGAGACGAACCGAACTATTGAACTATTCTTAGTTTGCCCGATCAATGGGTTTTTATTAAGAGGTAAAAATGATTTACATTATAGACGCAAGGAACAAGATAGGTCACCCGACCAAGAAACATGATATGATAGGTCGATTGATCCGAAACGAGAAAGCAAAGATTATTAAGAGATTGAACAAGGATGTTATGATCGTTCAATTATTAACAAAGGTTTTTTCTAAAAGTGAAACAATTGATTGTGAATTTAGGATAGGTATTGATCCTGGATATGCAAATATTGGATTTGCTGTGTTTAAAATACATGGCAACATTATCACTAAACTTATTAATGGAGAGGCATATTTACGAACAAAAAAAATCAAAGAAGGGCTTGATGCTAAGAGAATGTATCGCCGTAATCGAAGATATATAGCTCGAAAGAATATTAAAAAGAAACATGGAATAGGTCAAGCCAAATTCAAACATCCTGTTTGGAAAAATCGAAACAAACATAAGTTTCAACCTACTCATCTTCATTTAATTCAATCGCATGAAAATGTGCTGGCAAAATTGTTGAAACTAATTCCAATCGAACAAGTTAAAATTCATTTGGAATATAATAACTTTGATTTTCATAAAATGATTAATCCTAAGATACAATCTTTTTGGTATCAAAAAGGGTTACAGTTTGGTTTTGAGAATATAAAAAGTTATGTGAGGAATCGAGACAACTATCAATGTCAAATTTGCAAAAAGGATGTTGGTAATATCAGGAATGAAGTTCACCATATCAAATGGAAAAGTAATGGTGGATCAGATCGACCTGAAAATTTAATATTGTTGTGTGAAGGCTGCCACAACAAGGTCCATAAAAAAGGATTGAGTTGTCCAGATAGATCTATTTCAGTAAATGGATACCGTAATGCTGGAGTTTTAAATTCAGTTATGGAAACAATATGGAGTAAGTTTGAAGATCAATGTCCAGTTCAAGACACCTATGGTTATATCACAAGTGGTGTTCGGAACCGAGACAACATTATTAAATCTCACGACAATGACGCAAGCGTTATTGCCTTCAACGATAGCTTGGGAAGTCAAAACTTTGAGGATTGTTCTTGGAAGGATTATAGCTCTAAATTAAATATGAATCAGTTCCCCAAGCATACCCGATCATTCACATTAAGACATACTGACCGTAGATATGTAATTTTAAATTCTAAATTGCCTGAAAAGAAGAGAACTATAGTGGCTTGGAATCGCAAACGAAGGGCGGGCCAAGATCCTAAGAAGCAAAGCCTTGCCGAGTTGAAGCAATCTCTTATGATTGATGGAAGATTGAATTCAACGGTTATTGTTGTAATCCCAGGGCAGAAGGTAATGAGAAGTTTGATCACTGATTACAAAATTCGAAAAGGTGATGTTGTCAATGTGGAATCAACAATACGAGTCTGTAAAGGTGTGCAAAACAAAGGTACGGTTGTTACTTTTGAAAATGATTTAAACCCAAAGAAATTAGATACATTTGGAACTAAAAAATGTCATAAAATGATAAACAATTGTGGATTGGTGACTTATTAATACTCTTATTACGGTAAATAAATCATATCTAACAAAAACTGCTAAAGCAAAGGCTTATATCCCAAAGCTGAAGCATTGGGTTTTACGGCCTAAAGGCCGAACCGATAAAAACAATGAAAACAAAGATTTGTAATTTTAAATAAAAAAGGTGGGGTTTAATGAACACAATTTTCGCAATAGAAAAAATTAATAAAACAAGAGAATATCTTGATAGCATCGAAAAACATATTCTAAATGTAAAAAAAGCATTTGAAATTGTTAAAAACAAATGTTCAGATTTGCCTTTTATGGATAATCTTTTTTTGCATCATCTTAATATAGAAGTTAGATGTCAAGACAGCACAAAACTTTCTGAGGATGTCTTTATTAAAGATCGTCAAACTTTATATCCAACAAGCTATGAGAATTTTCCTGATATAATTGACAACTTAAACGAAATTGATTATCATTATACAAAAGTATGGCCTAAAACTTGTGAAAAACATCCTAAGAGTAAAGATATGTATAAACTATATTGCACTCATATGGTTATTAATTGGATGGCAAAAGGATTTGAAAGTAATGAGTCTATTCAAGAATATTATTTAAGAAATCAATCAGAGATAGAAATTCCCACATATGCAAAAAAATTTGTAGACGAATTAATTTTTCATATCGAATCTCAAATCGAAGAAGACCTCGAAACTTATAGACCGTCTATGTAGTTTTTATTATTGATATTAAACGAAGTGTTTTTATAGGAAGGTCAATGGGCGTTAATTATATTATCAAAGATATTGAATCAAAAGAGGTCAACGGCATAAAATGTCCACTAGTAACAATAAAGTTTATTTTATGCCATTAGAAGCAATGAGAAATCCAGCTATACTTATTGGTGCTATGCAAAAGTGAGGTAAAATATGTTTGATTTGAATTCTTTTATTATTGACGGTATAAAACTCTTTATTCTTGCAATTTTTATTTTTTCATTCATGTCTTTTTGTTTTAAACTTAAAATTTCTATAGAAAATAATGATTCAGGTAATTTTAGCAGGATTATTTGGAATAAGCGATGGTATATATTTATTATTATAATTTCACTTATTAGTATGATTTCTGTTTTTAATTTAGAACAAGCGTATCGACCTAAGAATATTTTAACCACTAACACTTCTCCTACAATTATGGGATCAAATGAGTCTCGTAAAATACCTATTAAAAATATAGAACCAATAAATCGTGAATTAATTTATAAAAAAAATAAACAACAAGGAGAATACGCCAAAAAGATTTTTAAAGACCTTAAATAATTAAATTAAAAAATTAAAATTTTATTACAGGAGTTAATTATGAAAGGTAATTTAATAGATTTTGCAGAACAAGGTGTTTTTAATGTAATTATACACGGTTGTAATTGTTTTCATGTTATGGGGGCAGGCATAGCAAAAGAAATCAAATGCAGGTATCCTAAAGCATATGAAGCTGACATTACACACACCATTAAAGGAGATGAAACAAAATTAGGGCATTATTCTTACGCACTTATTGAAACTGTAGATAGACCTTTTACTATAATTAATGGTTATACTCAATATGCTTATGGAAAAGGGGGACCACATATAAACTATAAAGCTATTCAATCAGTATTTCGTCGTGTAGCAAAACAGTATTTTACTTCTGTTATAGGATACCCTTATATCGGGGCTGGACTGGGTGGAGGAGATTGGTCAATAATCCAAAAAATTATAAATGAAGAATTAAAAAATATATCTCATCATCTAGTAACATTTAAATAGGAATAATGTAATTAATACTTTATATTAAAATTGGTGATTATAATGGGTGATGTCTTTATCGATGTATTTTTCTATGACGATGACTCTGAGGATGAAATCTCAGAATGTGTAGCAGAGTACAATAAGGTAGATTGGAAGCGTATTGAAAAAAGAATAGTAGTAACTATAGCTGAAGATGGGGATTTTCCTATTAATACAATAAATAGGATTGAAATATACTCAGAAGATGCTAGTGATGTAATTAAAGTGTATGAATATAGAAACTTAATGAGTTTATTAAAATATGGTTTAGAAAAATGTAACTCTATTTGGCGCTAAAGGGGATAAGTGTGAAAAACAACTCAGTATATGATGATAGTTGGGTAAGTAAGTTTATAGGTACTATAATTTTTGTTTGTATTACATCAATCATAGCTTTTTATGTAATTAATGGTTTATATTATAAAAATAACCCAACTGTTAAAAAACAAATAAATTATCACGCAAATTCAGTATTAATTAAAACTTTGGTAGAAATACCACCGGGAGCTTTTATTCATAGATTTATAGATTATGATTTAGAAAGGGTATGTTATATTAATAGTGCTGGTGGAGGCATTTGGTGTGAACCATTAAATCGTATTTTAGAAAATAAAGATCCAGAATTAATAGAAGATGTTCTCTCAGATGTTAGATCATTATATACTAGTAAAAATGTACCAAAATGGGAACATAATACGAAAAAGTATTATCCTAAAGATTATAAATTTCAAGTAGAAACGTACAATTATCGTCACAAATAGTTAAAATTATACAAAATCAAACAATAAATAAATTAATGAGGAAAACATGACACAATCATTAAAACAAACAGTAGAACTGGTTATAACAGAGATTAAAATTAACTATTCCAATGATAAAGTATCAATTAATGTAGTGGGATCTACTAAACTAAAAGAAGAAAATCTATTAGTAAAATTTTTTTGGACTACAGATTTAGGAGCATCAACATTAACTATAACTAACGATGTGTGTATTGATAAATATTTTAAAAACGCTTTACAAACTGTTCTTTCAGGATATACCAATGGTATACTTCATAGTACTAAAATAGGTTTTACATTTAACACCTCCGAAAATGGACAACTAGAAAGGTAGGATAATGGATATTGTATCAATTTTTATTGTATATTTTATAATCATAAGTCATAGTATAATGGGTATTATTACATTTGGTAGAGTAAGAATAATTTTATCTCAGGAATCTTCAAATAAAACTAATTATCAAAAATGGTACATAGATATGGCTATAGCTTTACTACTAGCTGTATTTTTACCTATACCTTTTATTATTTTTCATGAATTTATAGAAGAGTATGGAAATTTTAAAGGAATAAATTTTAAGATAAAAAGACCGGCATTTGATGACATAGCTTGGCAAGAATGTAATACAGCCTCTATTAACACAATTTGGCCTAATATTAATTACAATATGGAAATTTATTTAAGGACATTATAATGAAAATACTAACAATAACTTCTGGATTACCAACAACTCCTGCAATACCTGTAAAATTACCACTATCAGAAGAAATGAAGTTTTTAATTGATGAGATGATATTAACTAGTAAAGAGGTTGGCGGGTATGGTCTTGCAGCTCCTCAAATAGGTATCAATAAACAACTGTTTGTATGTCGTACATCCTCTGATGGAGAGAATTATACAGTAATCATTAACCCAACAATCACAGCATCATCTGGAAAAATAATATCAAAATCAGAAGGGTGTTTAAGTGTTCCTGGAGTTAGAAAAAATATTAAACGATCAAAAGTGTTTAATCTTTCTTATATTGATGAAAATGGTAAATTTTCTAAAATTAGACCAATTACTAAAAAATTAGCTATCATACTTCAACATGAGTTTGATCACTTGTTTGGAAAAACAATACTTGATAAATAAGGATTTATTATGCCATTTAGAATTCTTAGAGAATCTCCATTAGAAATTGAGGATAAAACCAGTAAAGTAGAAGAATTAATTAAAGGAGGTTATTGGAGTGAAAAAATTACACGTAATGAATTAATAGCTGGTTTATTAGAATTTTTTGTCGTTATTCCAATACTTATAACTGGTATTTATATTGTAGTCAAATGTGTTATTATATTAAATGTAAGGTATACCATTAATATTATTGGATGTTTTTTAAATATTGGCCTATTAGGTATTATTGGAATTGGTATTTTATTTCTAATAATGTATTATAGAAGACTTCTTACTTTAATATATTTTAGTTGTATAAAAATTAAATTTTATCATTTAAAAGATAATAATACAACAAAAGAAGTTAAGAATTTATTAAATCAGTATATTCGAATAGAATGGGATTACTAAAATAATTTATTGAGGATACAAAAAACATGACAAAATTAAATAGTAAATATTCTGTATCTTTATTATTAAAATTAATGATTGGTTCTATTATAATAAGTATTATTGTTCCTATAATAGTTAGTGCTTGTTATACTATTCCACCAATAATTAGAATATATATTAGTGCTGGATTTGTAATATTAAGTATACTAAGTTATATCACTTCTTTTTTTTCAATTGTATATTTAACTATTAGGAAACAATAAAAATGATAAGAATAGGAGCTTGGCTTACTAATAGAACTATAAATAAATCAACAAGTAAACCTATACTTACTTATAAATGCTCATTTTGTGGTAATGAGGATATTGCAATGACAAATACAAAATTTTGTGGCAAATGTTATGAATTAGTTCCAAACATAGACCTATTATTTGAAGATGGGGATATGAGAGTACTTTATCATATTTACGGAGAATATTAAATGATAGTATTTATGAAACCAGTCAATTTTCTTCTTACACAAGTAATTTGTCCAGATTGTGGGCAAGTAGTCACTTTAACTGTGGCAAAAGAAGTAACATGTAAATGTTGCAATGCGTTAATGTATCCTGAAATGGCTTATATGTCCCACAGAATATTTTTTCGACAACAATACTATAATGAAAAAAGTACTTAATTAAAAATATAATTTATACACGTATACCTCCATAGGAGCAAAGAATTAAACTATGCTAATGTTTAAAAGAGATATTTATGGTAATAATTCAAATTCTAAAATACTAAATAACATACCATGGGAATTTATGTGTCCTGGTTGTGGTAAAATTGTATACATAATGGAAGAAATTCCTTACGAGTCTTGTTGGAGATGTGGTACTGTACTTACTATCGGAACTAAAATTATAGATACTAAGACTTCACTAGCACGTATTAATTACTACAGTACTGGATGGTCATTAAATGATAGACAGATTAACGAGATGGTATCATGATTACAGTACTAAAAAATAACAACAGGCAATATATAACTTGCTCATGTGGAATAAAAAATCAAATAGTGTCTTCTATTTATGGAAGATGTCCAAGTTGTAGGGTCGATTTAAAATTCTCTAATTCTTTTATTCAAAAAAGAAGTTGTAGAACTGGAGTAATGGCGTATTACAAATTTGGATTTTATGATTATGACAGTGTAGATCAAAATAAAGCAACAAAGTTGATTTACAATAAATTACTTAAAAATAACTTGTTATAGTTTATATTCAGTGCTGACTTAATTATAACAAGAAATTTAGAATAAAGAGGTTGGTATCCCAAACTGACCTCAAATGGTGATATAATGAGACAAATAAGAATAACTATAAATGACGGTACATGTATGTTGTCACTAACAAAATTTGTAGTGGATTTAGCTTCCTGTATTGAAAGTGCTTTTACAGAAGAGAATCAATTAAATAAAAGAACAACAAGAAATACACAAAATATAAAATTAGAATTTAAAGATGGGGAGGTTCTCGGGAGACTGGGGTGGGAAGGAGTTTAGAAATATAAATCTTAAAATATAAAAGAGAGTACGAGTATGAATAAGTTTTTTGTATACGGAACATTAAAAATTGGTGGTGGATTTGCAAAACAGTTTGATTCAGTAAGAAAGTCCTCTACTAAAGCTGTCCTCAAAGGATTTGATCTTTATGGTATCGGTGCTTCAGGAAGCGCAAGTTTTCCTGGGATAGTACCAGGAGACGGTGAAGTTCATGGAGAAGTTCATGAATTTTCAAAAGATAAACTAGCTATGGTAACAAGAACTATGGATTACATTGAAGGAGAAGGTAGTCTCTACCATCGTAGAAAACATTTAGTAACTTACGCAGATGGGACAGAAGAGTTAGTCAATGTCTACGTATTCGGCCCAAAAATGCACTCTGAATACCCAAAGATTGAATCAGGGGTCTGGGAGATTTAAGTTAATGCGGCACTTTGGTATAGAGGGTTACATATACCCTTTCTAATCTACTTGTCTATAAAGACCTACTTGGGAAGATTATAAAAGTTAGATTAATATAAACTTGTTCTTAAAAGGAGAACCGAAAATGGATTACACCAAACATTTTTCAGCTAAGAAAACACCACAAACACAAGCAATCCCTGGTAAAAAGATGATTAAAAACGCAGCAGGGGGCTTTGGTTTTAAAGTCTCGCCCATGCATCAATTGGAAAGATTTTTAATTCTTGGTACAGAGGGAGGCTCTTATTATGCTGGTGAACATGAGATGACTATTGACAACGCAACTAACCTTGTTGCTACCATTAAAAATGAAGGAGTTAGGGTTGTAGATAAAATATTGGAAATTTCTGATTCAGGTAGAGCCCCAAAGAATAATGCAGCTCTTTTTGCATTGGCTGTATGTACATCACCAGAGATTGCTGATGTAGAAACAAGAAGAGCCGCTTTTAAAGCGTTACCTAAGATAGCTAGGATAAGTACCCATCTTTTTCAATTCATTGATTATATGAAACATTTCAGAGGATTTGGGAAGCTAGCACAACAAGGAGTACAGGATTGGTATCAGCTAAAAGATGCAAAACAGTTAGAATTTCAGATGGTTAAATATCGTCAACGCTTAGGGTGGACACATAATGACGTACTACGCCTTGCTAAGCCAGTACCAATCTCCCATGAACATGATCAATTATATGAGTTTGCAAAGAATGGTGTTATTGAAAGTGAACACCAATTCAATTTGATTGAAGGATTCATTAGAATCCAACAAGCAGAGACAGTAAAGGAGGCTGTAAAGCTTATTAGTGACTTTAGGCTACCGATGGAAACTGTTCCAACACAATTCAAAAAAGATCCTGCAATATGGGAAGCATTGTTGCCACAACTACCAATTACTGCCACCATCCGTAACTTGAGAAACATGGCTAAATCTGGATTTCTTACTCAATTTAGTGATGCTTCTAAGACAGTTGCAGATAGAATTGCTAGTCCTGAAGGCATTAGAAAAGGTAGAGTACACCCAATTCAGTTTCTTAATGCTATTTTAAATTACCCTATAGGTAAAGTAAGACTTGTAGGTTCTGCCTTTGGGAATATTGGACATGCTGTTGATAGTGAGTTCCCTGTATGTACTAATGTAACTGAAGCATTAAATGAAGGATTTCATCTTGGTTTTGGTAATGTAACACCATCCAACAAAAATACTATGTTGGCTTTGGATATTTCAGGGTCAATGGGTTGGAATTGGGCTATCGGTATGAAAGGAATAACACCAGCCGAAGCTTCTGCTGCTATGGCTTTAATTACAGTTAATGTTGAGCCTAATCATATGATAGGGGTATTTGAGGGAACTTTTAAACCATTTAATAAAATAAAAAAGGGTATGCAAGTTGATGCTGCTGTAAAAGCGCTAAAAGGGTTACCTTTTGGAGGTACTGATTTAGCATCCCCGATTTATTGGGCTTTAGCGAATAAAGTACCTGTTGATATGTTTCAATGTTATACAGATAATGAAACTTGGGCTGGTAGTATACATCCATCACAAGCTCTTGATAATTTTTGTGTTAAAATGGGACGTCCTGCAAAATTTGCATCAGTCGCTATGACAGCCACTGAAAATTCAGTTGCAGACCCTAATAACCCTCAAATGCTGGATATAATAGGCTTCGATACAGCTACCCCTGAGATATTATCACGTTTTGCAGAAATGTAAATATAAAACACGAAGGATGGTTTATAAGGAGATTGATATATATTATTCTTATTATAAACCCCTTCGTAAGCGTTATTTACTTACTTTATTTCGTAATGATTTTGAAACAATACCTGAAATAGAAAAGCTTTCTTCCGTAATAGAAAAAGCATTGGAGGAACCATTTGTATCAAATATTCAAAATATAAAGATAACCATTTAAATAACTTTAAAGTATCACGTTTTCCAGTAAATATTAGATTTAAAGCAAATGGTTATGAACATTCACATTCTTCCTCTTCTTGGCATGATGCCACATCAATAATACATTGTATAAAAGATACACTTGTAAGAGAATCAGTGGCACAAACTATTTATGATGTTGAACAAGTATCAATAACTTTACCAAAGGAGTTGCGTTTTGATGGGCAAAGTTAGTACAGAATTAATTACCATTGATTCTATAACTAAAACAATACGTTATAAATACCACAAAATACAAATAATGCCTTTAGAAGAAATATTGTCTAAATTATTAGAACATACTGATAAAGGGCATAAAGTAATGTCATTAAAAATAACCTCAAAAATTAGTCTATTAAATGAATTTAACAACTAAGGAGTATTAGTAGTGAAAGAAAATTGGACGTCAGCACAGTTAACAAAAACGGATATTATTAGGTCTTTGGTATTGAATCTTAAACAAGTTTCTTTTGAATCTGATAATATAGATCTTGTATTTGTAACTAATACTAAAGGCACAAAGACTGGAGTTATAGTTGAGTGTACTGATGGAACTAAAATTGCTTTAGATATAAAAAATATTAATTAGTTAATCAATACAAAGGGAAGAAGCTTTTACTGGTTCTTCCCTATTTCTCCTTTAAGGGTATTATTATGAAAGAAAATAAGGATATTATAGTTTGTGGAGATATCCATGGAATGTGGAGATATCTAAACACTTTAATAAATAAAAAAAAGCCAGAACTTATTCTTCAAGTAGGAGATTTTGGTTGGTTTCCTAATTTGGATGGACATACAGCACGTCTTTCTTATGGTATGCATGGTGTTAAAAAAATACCTTGGAAACTTAAAGGAATTAAAAATCCAAACACAGAAATTCTTTGGTGTGACGGAAATCATGAAGATCATGAAGAATTGGCTCTACGTAGTAAATATTCAGAAGTAATGCCTCGTGTATATTATATGCCAAGAGGAACTACACATACTTTACCTGATGGACGTGTTGTATTATTTATGGGAGGTGCTGCTTCAATAGATAAAGATTCACGAACTCAAGGAATAGATTGGTTCCCACAAGAAATGATTTCTATAAATGAACTATATAAACTTGAAAAACGTGAATTAAAACATGTTGATATTATTATTAGTCATACTTGCCCGCAAGAATTTAATCCACTGCTTAATCCAAAAAAACCGTACTCTGGGTGGGAATATAAATTTTGGGACTCAAGTCAAGAAGTATTATCGGAGTTACTTTATATGTACAAACCCAGTCTTTGGTATTTTGGACACTTCCATGTGTATACCAAAGGATTTTTTAAAGAAACAAATACTAAATGGGCATGTTTAAACATGATTCCAGAGACTAATTGGTGGAAATACTTATCAAATTATGGCACGTAAAAAAAATAAAAAATCATCTAGAAAGAGAAGAAAAGATCGTAAAGATGCTATTCCTATGAGTCATGTAAGAAAACAAATTCCTCCTCCAGGAGGACCAATGGAAGATAAAACAATCTATAAACGAACTTCAAAATACAAAAAGGATTGGAAATAATGCATTATGCACCTACCAATACAAGGATTGAAGATCTTAGTAAAGTATTTAATGTTAATTTAGAAGAATTTCCAACCGCAGAATCAGGAAATGCAGCCAAATCCTACCACTTTGTTGCAAGAGTTAGAGAAAGACCAGTACTATCAAGAAAAGTATTTAAATGTAATATTCATACCTTGAATAGTAGTAAAACATTGGCTATTATGAAATTTAAACCGTATGAAGATGCTCAATTTACAGATGACCGAGAAAAAGAAGCATACATGTGTTTAGCTATAAAAACTGCAGAACAAGTAGCTATAAATAAAGGGTTTAATATACTAAGAGTATCAAGCCCTATTAGAATGATAGAAGATGTTATGTTAGACAATGGGTTTTTTACTGTAACTAAAAATAGTATCCCTGGAAGTGATGAATTTGTTTATCGCGGATGCAAAAAATTAAATTAGAGGAGAGAATAAATAATTAAATGAGAACTATAGAGATTATAAGCAGTAGATATATAGGAAGAAATAATTTTCCAACAACTAATTTTAAAGATAGTCAATTTCAATTAGGCATTCCTTCAGAATTCAATAAGTTTGGAAATATAACAAAAATAATGGGAACTTTAAAGTGTAGAGAATCTATAACTCATCATTTTGTAAATACAGTAAATAGCAGCAAGGCTTTTGTAAAAACATTAAATAAAGCTAGAGTAATAATAACAGGATTTAATGTAGAAGAAGCAAAAGTATTAAGATTGAAGAAAACCTTAAATTTTATTCATAGAATTGAGAAGGAATCTAATATATCTCCTCTTACTAGTATAAAAGAGGTTATTACTCCATGGAAATTACCATACAAAGTATTTATGTTTGAAGGTTCAAATAAATGGTATCGTTCTTCCCACACCATGTCACTTTGGCATTTAATTTTAAGATCTTGTTCTAGAGATGAAGGACTTGCTTCAACAACTACAAAAGAGGAGGTTCTAAAATACATAAATAAGTGGAAAGCAGAAGTTAAAACTAATGGGCAGTTTTGGGAAAAAGAAGATCAAGCACATATTAAAAGTACTTATAATAATTGGGTAAATTTGATGAAAAATATTAATGAAATATTTCCTAAAAATGTGCATTGGGCAAATAGATACAAGGCAGATAAAACATTTAATAAACCTTCTGCCGATTGTTACTATCCTTCAACACATAGGGATGGAATAAGAAATTTTATAACCGGAAATTCTCCACATAAAGCTTTAAAAGCGTTTGAAAAATTTAAGGAGTAATAAATGAAATCATTAAATCCACTAATAACAATGTTTCTAATAGTTATTTTAATAGGATCTGCAACAATTGCATTAATTCATTTTATTATCGTACCATTCTCCTCGGAATATTCAAAACTTCAACTTAAATACGAAGAACAAACCAATGACCTTCAATCTATGACTAAGCAATACCAATTGGCTAAAGTACTTGTACAAAATAAACAAGATGAATTAAGTTTATTAAGTTTAAAAGCATATATTGAAGATACAGTGGATAATCTCTCATTAAATGCAATAGAGCTAGTTTCTAAAGCTATTACAGGATATCATCGTGAATTTGGTATACCTATTAGTATATTAGTAGGTATGATTGAAGTAGAAAGTATGTTTAATACCACTGCGTATAATAAGTCAGGTGCTAGGGGACTAATGCAAGTTATACTCCGATACCATGAAGAAACTTTGAACGGGGTTGTAAAGATAGGAAAAGAACTACACGATCCTTCCATAGGAATTAGAGCAGGCATAACAGTACTTAATAATTATTTATCTATAGAAGAGAATAATTTAGAAAAAGCTCTTCATAGGTATAATGGATTAAATGGCGAAAAGGGAGTATACTCATCAAAGGTGTATGCTGTAGCTTGTAAATATGAAATGTTTAGAACCAAGTACTTTTTCCGTAATGACCACACTCTTAATACTGCAAATATAATGAAAGAACTACAAGAAAATAACACTGAAGTAAAAACTTCTAGCGAAGAGGAAATGTTTAAGGAGGATGAAATTGAATGAGGGCTATACAAAAAGTAGCTAAAAATTTTAGTGGTTTAACTTCTTTAGCTGGAGAATTACGAAATCATTATGGCTTATCTGCTAAATTTAATAGCTTTAATGGAGAAGAAATACTACACGTTTCTATAAATTCAGATATAACACCAAAACTTCCCGCATCAGATGACGCTAATCCAATAATATTCAATAGTAAAGCAAAAATTATTGCAGTAGGACTTCCTAAAATACATCAGTTACTATCAGACAATTCTAAAATGTGGTTTGATGCCGGAATGTCTGGTGCTACTATTGAAAAAATGTATAAAGGCACTAAAGTAATAGCCTCACAAGACAATGATAAACTTATTGTTTGTACTAAATTAGATCCTCATGGTTGTAACATGATTCCAGAAACAAACATTTCGGTATATTCATTATTTACCTATCTTATAGATCAAAGTGAAGGTAGTATACAGGATTTGTTTGATAGTAATTATCGATATAATAACCTTAGTTGGGAATTTATGGCAGTAAAGAAAGAATTCATGCCGCCAAATTCTAAATTAAGTTACGAATTATTTTTAATTGGCGCAATCAATAAAGCAACTACAAACCCACTTCCTTCCCTTAGACTAGATTATGTGGCTGAAAATATAGGAATACGTAGACCAGAAAGAAAAATAGTTTCTTCCTATGAAGAAGCCCATACTATTTTTAAAAAGTGGACTTTAGAAAATAAAAATCTTAAAGGTGTAGTGATATCTGACTCAATAGGTAATGTGGCTTCTATTTTAACTAAAAAACATAACAAGTCCTATGGCTATTGTAAAGCTCCTGCAAGACATAACTTACTAAAAATATTAGAATGGATGATGGAAGGGGAGGAGGACAAGGCTGTTTGCTTTGACCTTAGGTATAGGGTACTAGTAAACTCAATGAGGTATGTGTTCGAAAAAGCAATAAAAGAATTGATAGTATTACAGGGTGATTACGGTAAAGCAAGAACTAGGAAACATTTAGCCTCTAAAATCGCAAATCATGATTTAGCAGTTGTTTTATTTGCTCTGCACTCAAATAAAATTGAATCATTTAATGATATTAGTAAAGTACTTAAACCACATTACTTATTAAAAGTAATAGAAAATAGGGATAAATTAAGAATGCAAGGAGTGCTTAATTTAAGTAAAGGAGTTTTATGTCAGAAAAAATTGTAAATTGGTTTACACGTAATTATGGTGGATTTTTAAATGAAGACTACCAACCAACTGGAATGAAATTTTCTTTTTACACAGAAAAGGATAATAAATTAACACAATGTCATGAATGGGTAAAGTGTAAAGATTATTTACATGATGTGATAAGAACTTCTTTAACCGGAGAAGATACAAAAATATACGGATTTCAATTTTCTAAAGAAAACAACCCCTGCATTGATCTTACTAAAACTAGAATGCTTGTCTCCTGGGCTGGTTTTAAAGACGCTAATCTTGTAGAGCCAAGTCTTATCAATGGGGTGAAATTACTTAATCATCTAGAAAAGATAGCTAATGTCAAACTAAGTAAATTTGAAAAAGTTATGGGGGACAAGGAGAACTCATTTTATCATGTTTGGGCGATTGAAAGTCCAAAGTTTTGGATGACACACCCACACCTTATTTCATTATATTCTTTTTTGTTAAGGTTAGGAGATAAAAAACTTGAATTTACTGATGAGAAATCTTTTGATGAAGTCATTAATGGGTTATTTATTAAATATAAAAATCAGCCCGAAAAAGATGTAGATTATTTAATAGAAATTTATGAAAACATGCATAATTCTATTACTAAAAAAGAAATACTATCTAATGTAAATAAGAATGGTTTTTCAGTAATGTATTCAGAGTTAATGAGTATTAATGCATTTCATAATAGATCTGGTATTGTAAGTACCTGTCAAGGAATTACTGGATCTGAAAATTTAAATTTATTAGTAAAAAAACATTTTAAAAACACTTTAAGGAGTAGTACACATGACAAAAGAAGTAAAGAAAGAAAAGAAAAAACTTATTAGAGTAAGAATGGCTCCTGCTTTAATAAAAGCTAATCCATATCGGTCAAGTATAACTGACCATAACTTGCATTTTTCTTTAGTAGGACCTCAGGTTTTGAAAAAAGACGATATTCAATTTAGGCATCAAATAAGTAAATTTGTTACTTGTCGAGAAGAATTGTGCTGCATGCCTAGGCAGTATATAAACAAAACTAGTAAATATGTTGCTAGTGAAAAAGAAGATCATCTAGATTTGGAAAAATTTCGTCTACTAATGGCTAGTAAAGGAAATAAAGAAGTTAGAAAACGTGGTATTTTTTCAGCAAAGCGAGTTTTAAATATTCTAGAAGAAAAAGCGGGCTGGGAAAAAAGTGTTATTACTACCGTTATATATGAACCAGCAAAAGACGCTAACGTGTATCTTTTAACTGGAGATAAACGATGGACAATGGCTCCGCAAATGATGTCTTTAGCTACTTTAATCATACGTATTGGGTGGAAAGGGTTAGGGTTTTCTTCAGAAAATATTGAAGAAGTACAAACGGAATTTGCAAAAATTTCAGAAGATGAAGAAGAAAATGATAATCGTTATATGAAATCCTGTCAGAAATACATAATCCCTTTAATGGCTAATGTAGAAAAAGTTTTTTCTGGAGAAATTAACCAATATTTTCCAGAAGACGCTGATTTCGGATTTAGAGGGCATGGCGGTATATACACCTTTTTTACAGAACGTAGTGGTAATGAAAAATTAGATGAACGTCTAACAAAGTATGTTAAATAAGGATTAAAAAAAATGACATCAAAAATTATGATGGGAACCGATCCAGAGTTTTTCATGAGAAGACTAGAAGACAACAAACTTATTTCAGCAGTACCATTTATTGCTGGAGGTAAACATGACCCTATTAAGTTAGAAAAATCTGGAGGAACACTTCAACATGACAATGTAGCAGTAGAGTTTTCAACAGTTCCAGCAAATTCTCCGCAAACTTTTGTTGACATTCTCCGCGCTACTCTACAAGAAACGATTTCTAAGTTGCCTCCTGGTCATGAACTATTGGCTTCAGCTTCTGCTGTATTTGATGATAATCAGCTTAATACTCCTGAAGCGCAGGAGTTTGGATGTACACCTGATTATGATGCGTGGGAAGTAAAAGAGAATGACTCACCGACCCATCCAAACGCTAAATTTAGGTCATGTGGTGGACATTTACATATTGGATGTCTTGATATGGAAGGTAAACTTACACATGAGGATGCAAAATTTCTATTAACTTTTGAAGGTAAGCTCGATATGGTAAAAGGTATGGACCTATTTTTAGGCATTATCTCTACTGTACTCGATAGTTCACCTGAAGCAGTTGAGCGCAAGAAGCTTTATGGTAGAGCTGGGTGTCATCGAGGTACACTATATGGTGTAGAATATAGGGCATTGAGTAACTTTTGGACTAAATCACCCATGCTATCCATGCTAATGACTTCTCTTTCGGAAGATGTAGTAGAAGTTATTATCAACGAAAAACTTGAAGCTTTAATTGAAGAAGTAGGCGCTGAGGATATCCAACGAATCATTAACACTGGTGCAGTAAAAGATGCTGAAAAGATCATAGAAAATGTTCTAACAGCGTATCTTAGCGAAGATTCAAAGTTCTATCTAGAAGAATGTCTTATTAAATTAGATAAAACAGATACAATTGAGAAGGAATGGTCAATTGGGGCTTAATTTTTACACCTAAGCTCATAATACCCACATCCTGGAAGCTTGTGTGCCTTCTTATGACATGTTTTGCATAAAGTAATGGTGTTAGCCACATCATTTCCTAAACGTGGATTCTGGGTGTATCCTTCGATGTGATGGCAATGTAGTGGAGCTTCATTTTGAGTTGCTCCACAGATTTGGCACGTCCAGTTATCTTTTTCAAAACACATTTGTCTAACTAGTGGATTTACTTCGCGAGAAGATGCAGGTTTGAATCCTTTAGGGTATTTAATTTGTTTGTACACAGGGCAAGCCTCTTTACAGTTATTTGAGCAGTAAAGAAAATGGTCTTTACCTATAGAGTCTAAAGCCTTTACTCTACTATTAACACTGCATCTATTAGGGATAAAGTATTTTCCGCAATACCTACATTTTACTTCTAAAGAAACACCGTCATTAGCTAATCTAGGGAATTCTTCTTTAGTTAATTCACCAATAAATAATTTATATTTTGCATTAGAGTTTTGGTATGATTTACATCTTATAGAAGTACTAATTTTATTTTCCTTATAGTACTTTTTATATTGTTTTTTATGTTTATTTTTATTTTTTAATCGGTAATTAATGATATAATTTTTATTATTCTCACGATCAATTTTTATACATTTTTTACAATAACTAGTTACTCCATCCTTAGTGTTTTTATTTTTATTAAATTCACTATAACTTTTTAATTCTTTACATTTACTACACATTTTTTTCATAATTAATTTCCAAATAAGTTTTTTTTATTTATGTGATTAAATGATTGTATCTTAATTACAATCAAGTTACATTAAATATAATAACTTTATTGAATAAGTCAATAGATTAATTAATTGATAAATAAAACGGAGAAATAAACACATGATTATTGCTATACCCACAAATAACGGAGATACCTACAAAGAAGTACCAGTAAGAAAACAAAACGCTTCTTATTGCAAACACGTAGAAAATGCTGGATTTGATCCAATCCTCATTCCTATGGAGTGTTCTATTGAAGCAGTAGCAGACATGTCCGATGGGCTTCTACTGGCAGGAGGGCTAGATATAAGTCCAATGTATTATGGTTTTAGTAATTTGGCGTCATTTGGTGTAGACCCTGACAAAGACGCACATGAAAGAGCTCTACTACATGCTTTTATTGCGCTAGGTAAACCAGTGTTTGGAATATGTAGAGGACATCAGCTTATTTTAAGGGAGTTTATGCATGTTACTAATGACATGGATAATATCCTTGAATATGAAGAACATATTAAATATCACGCACAAACAGGTGAGTTAAATATGGGAAGAAAACACCCTTCTCATATGACGCAGACAGTAATTAATTCTTTATTTACTGAGTCTATAGTAGATAATGATGAAGCTATAGAAAATTTTCCAGTAAATAGTATGCACCATCAAGCTGTAACCGCAAATATTGTAAAAATGGCAGTCGGTAATGGGAATGTTCCACATGATTTTCAGTATAATATTCCTCCAGTAAAGGTATATGAGAATTTTGAACTAATTTCCTGGACTAAAAGAGGATATACACAGCCTGATGTACATTCTAAAAATTTCGATAGAACTGATCATAGAGTAGTTGTTGAGGCAATGAAAATTGATTGGAATAACTCAAAAATTATGGGAGTACAATGGCATCCAGAATGTCTTGGTGATGTTCGTATTATACGTAATTTCTTTTTAAATGCTGTTGAAAACATAAATGATGATGCAGCAATTGCAGCTCTAGGCTAATGGTACGTGGTTGGTCTACTAAAATTACTACTACTTATGGAACTCAACTACACCATTATATAACTTTAAAAGCATTAAAAAATACCATTAAACGATTAAAAAACAGCAGAATTAGTCCTTTAGCCATAAGATTTTATAGACCAATGCTTCCATGGTTAATAGAAAATGTAACAGAAGATTCAGCTGTTTCTGGCGATATATCAAATATTAAAATAGAAGTTTCATTGTTAAATATAGGAGAAATAAAATGAGTAAAAAATCAATAATTACGTCAATTCTTATGGATAATACAAAAATTCCCGCAATAGCTGCTGTACATTACGGTGTAGGGGATGTTCCTAAAACGAGTACTGGGGATGACGCTGGACAGCATGCAGTTACTTCAATTAAATTTGCAAGAAAATGTTTTGGTCAGGGGGCAGTAATAGATATTCCTTGTTATGTAATTGAATTTGAAGATGTAGATGAAAAAGTAATTCTTGCAACTAATAGTATTGCTAGATGGACAATTGGAAACGAAGAAATAGATGCCGTTCCCCCTTTGGCTGCAGAATAAGGAAATAATGAATAATAAAATACTCGTGTTAAATGGTTCTTCTTACGCAACACCTTTTAAGGGGTTGGGTGAAATTGTTATCGATATTGATGTGTTTTTGGAAAATCCAGGTGATTTTAAATTAGTGATGTTTACTGGAGGAGAAGACGTTACTCCTTCTTGGTATGGTGAAACAAGCCCTAATCATGTATGCTATTATAATGAGCGAAGAGATAAAGAAGAAGCTATTGTATTTAAGTTAGCAGAAAGACGTGGAATACCTATGATGGGTATTTGTAGGGGAATTCAATTTCTAAATGTTATGCATGGTGGAAAAATATTCCATAATGTTACTAATCACGCTGGTCCTAGACACATGATGACTCTTGGTAATGGTGAGGAATTTGTTGTGAATTCTTTTCATCATCAAATGGTAATACCTCCTGAAGATTCAATTGTAATAGCCTACTCGTCTACCCGTAAATCTACAAGCTATATAGGAGATAAAGATCTAGAAGTATCTCCTCCTAATGTAGAGGTAGAAGCAGTAGCTTATCCTAATACCAAAAGTGTGGCAGTCCAATATCATCCTGAAATGATGGATACGACTTCTAAAGGGTTTCTTTGGTTTAGAGAACTAGCGACTACCCTATTAACAGAAGAAGGTTTCGCTGAAATTATTGAAAAATATTCCTCGGTGAATAAATGTCTAAAACAAAGTACGCATCAGCTATAATTATACTACCTGACTCCCGGCTATTGATACACTCTCTAGCTGGGAGTTACTACGAGCAAAGTAACAAATCAGAATTAACAGTAGAGACGCATGTTACTGCGGAAGAAGTTCCTTATATAGAAATAATACACCAATTAAAAGAAACTCTTGGTATTGAATATATAAATAAGTACTTTAATCTTAGATATAGTTTTAAAATGGATACGAAAACAAAATTAGGATTAGATAGAGAAGTACACTTATTTTTTTTGCAACAAAAAGCACAATGCCAATTTAAAGTTAAAAAACCAAACGCATTAGATATATTAACAATAGAACATGCTTTTATAGAAAAAAATAATGGTAGATTAAAACTTGGTTTAATAGGTTCAATGGCGTTAAAGGTAGTAAAAAACATGTTTGATAATAATCTATCTAATTAAGGACAAAAAAATGCCAATTTTTTCAAAAGAAGTTTTTGTTATTGTCTCGGATGCCTCTGGGGATGAGATAATTAAAGATATATATGTATATGAAGGAATAGAGGAGGTTAACAGTTGTTTAGAGGACTTAACTTTTGCTAATCTTGATCCTGAAGGTAATAAAATTTATCATGGGGCTTTAATACCTGGACATACTATTCCTGAAAGTTTTCAAGGCTGCACTCCTTATATAATAATAAAAAACCCTGAGCGATATCATATTTCTGTACTTGAAAATGAAGCTATGTTTTTAAAAGAAGAGTGTTCACCTGATAAGGTAGCTAATACTATTACATCGCTTTTAACAGGTAGTAATGTTTTTAGTGATGACTCTATCAAATTAGATATTGAGGATATATATATATTTTTTGGAAGAGAAGTGCTTCCTGTATTACAAATTACTGAAGATTCAGTTTTTGAAGATGAGGAATTTGCTGATAGAGTTACTAATATGGTAGAAAAATTTAAACAAATGTAAAGGAGTAATTAATGGGAAAAAGAACAGTAACTCTAAAATTTTGGGAAATTGATAACCCGGATTCTAAAAAACCTAGTCAAGCTATGAAAGCACGTTTACTAGGAGTTCTTTCTAGTGAAGAAGTTGCTGCAACTCTCGCTAATTTTGAAATAGCAGAAAAATTATTTACTAAACCTACTATTAATTTGGATGAAGCAGTGCAAGCGATAGAGGAATTAAATAGTACAAAAAATAGTACTAATTACGGCCACTTGTTATTTGCAGCCAAGGAATTCAATGAAGTTGAATCATATGGAAAAAGACTGTGTATAACGGGTGCTGTTGACATACTTAATCAAACTAGATTTGATAAACTTACCAGACTTATGGATTTAGATGCTACACTTATGGATGGTACGCTTATAAATGTAAAGGAATATAGAAAAGATGAATAAAAACTTACTAACATGTAGCCTACATGCCCCAGGTACCCCATTCACAGTTAAAGAAACTATTAAAGACAATACATTTATTCCAGGTACTTATGGTTTCATTTCTCTTTTGAGTGGTCCAGACTACACACTGCATAATATTGGTTTTTTAAAAGTTATAATTCTCAGAAAAGGTAAAAAAGGAAAGGCTCGTATAAATACTAATAATATTCTTACTCCTTTGTTTCAGTTACCGGAAGATAAATACCCAGAAAAACTAATTCCAACTGAAGAAGAATTAAAATACCTAGTAGGTATTGAAACGGAAGAAAATCGTGTTATAAATATGTGTGATAAAAATACTTCAGACGATGAGTTTTTAGGGTGGTTATTGGCGCGTACTTTATTTGCTTATGAGTTAAGTAAAGTCACCTATCCAAGCGATAATAAGATTATGCGGGTATTAGGCATTAATGGTGGACAACGTATGGTTGCATGGTGCAATAAAGGCGCACTTCTTGAAAAATTCCGTAAAGAAATAGAAAATCGTTTTAATGATGGTGAAATGGATAGAATGTATGGTAAGTATTGTACTCAAGAGGCTAAATTTGAATTACTAACGCAATTAAGAAAAGTAGAAGCAAGACTTATTATTCCAAGACTTGAGTATCAAAGACGGGTTAATGAGGTGTTAATGGGCGCACTTAAAATGATGGAGGTTACAATCCAAGAAGAAAAGGATTTTAATAATAAAGAAAATACCGTAGAAAAAATCATAGCCACCAAAGAATGGGTTAAAACTAATGGTGATGTTATTAAATCCGCTATTTATCAGCGTGTTGGATTAATTTCTAAAAACAGAGAAATTTTAAATTTTTAGGAGAAAATTATGCTTATGACTGTTGGGACTAAAGTAGAAGTAATTGCTTCTACTATTAAAAAAAAGGGAGCTAAACCAAGGGCTGGCAGTCAAGGGTATTGTATAACGAGTGATAAACTTTGTCATATAAATGGACCTAATGTAATAGCGGTACCTGCTTCTATTGTTTTTACAAAATTTGGACATCAAACTAAACGTAGAAGTGAATTAAAAAATGTATGCCTTATATACCCTAAAGATAAAAGACCAATAAAAAATGTTAAACCATACTTAAATAAATTATTAAAAAACACAAAAGACTATGCATCAATAAATTTTATTATGCGTTCCCTTTGTAATAAAAAAATGACATCAGCAACAGACTTAATGATAATTAAACCAATAGTAACTTCAGAGAATATCAAAAATTCATCAAACGAATTTAATTCTTGGTTAAGATGTGTTCTTTATAGTACTAAAGTACGTCAACTATTTATAAGTAAATATAAGGATGAAAGAGCCCTTGTAAGTAAAAATTTTCTAAAAGGATTACCCTTTTCTACTGATGTTTTAATAGATATAATTCGCAATAAACATAAATTTATAAAATTAGCAAGTTTTCTATTTAAACACCCGTATAATAAAGTATTAATGAAAAATATCGCAGGACTAAATCAATATTTGTTACAAGACGCCATTAATAAAGCAGTATACCAATTAACCGTTACATGGAAAACTGAACAAAATGTAATTAATTCGGCATTAACATTAGGTAATTTAGATAGACACTTAACTCAGAAGGAGATAGAGAAATTTAAAGTTCGGTTAAGTCCATCGGCACTTCATGCCTATGAGACTGTATGGAACTGGTTAGACGTATTAAAAACATTATAAAATCAGTAAATGCTATTAAAGGGAGATCAATATCCATGACCAGTATTGAAATAACTACACAAGTAGAAACTATGGCAAATTTGATTAGAGACCAATTTACTTCTAGAACAGAGATTGAAGGTCGTAGGACTGGTAAAGATTTTCGTGGTGCTAAAATGGATATCACTTTTACTAATGGTCAAATGTGGATTACTGTTGTATTAGAAGATGAAGCACATACTATTACTGTGCCCATTCCTTATATCGAAAATGGGGTTGAATTAATTAAATCCAATGAAGTTAAACGATCAATATGCAAACATTTTGACGTTACGAATAATATTGAAATTTCATATCTGGATGTTATTCAAAAAATCTTCATTGGTGACCCTATTGGGCTTGTTACTAATATAAAAGTAAAGAAAAGTTCCTTTGTTCAACAAATTGCTTATTCAATTTTAAATAAAAATACCTCCATTATCATATATAATCTTCAAAAAGCAATCAGTGAAATTGTTAATAAAATGCCTTTACATGAGACATTTATGAACAGTTATATCATGAACCAAAGACTTATGATGGTAGATCCGGTATTTAATCGTATGTCTTCTCCACAAGATCTTTTAGATTATCAAATCGATAAAAATAAGTATTATTTCAATAACGGATGGACATCTGTTGGATTATCGGATGGAACTCTTGCGAATAAGAATTATATTTTAAAGAAAGATATCAAAGCTTTAACGGTGTTTGGTATACATCACCATAACCCGCAAAGAAATCTATTTTCAACCCTTGGTATGAGAGGAGATGAGCTCCCACAATTAAGGTCAGCTTCTGCACAAGAGTTGATTGAATCAGGCATTACACGCACAGGTTGGAATCTGTTTACTCTTTTTGCGGATGTTCCAGATAATTTTGAGGATCAAGTATTAGTGGATATTTCTCACAAAGATAAAGCTATTATTTCTGAACGGAGATTCCAATGCTTTGGAGAGATTCTGGTAAAAGAAGGGCAAAGAATTAAATTAGGTGATTCATTAGTTAAATGTTCAGATGGTGAAATTACTTCTTATCAAGTAAAAGCTGACGAGTCCTGGATACACAAGATTATTAAATCTCACACAGTAGTTGGAGGTGTTAAAACTGAGGTTTATAATGTACTTATAAAATTTAAAAGATTTCTTAAAGATGCGACTAAACTTACCAACACTCATGGTAATAAGGGTGTAATTAGATTATTTGATCTTGGGTATGCAATTGATCCGGCTACAGGTAAACCCCGTAAGATAGATGTTATTGTGTCAGCTAAATCTGTAAAGAGACGTAAAAATTATGGTCAAATATTTGAAGCTTTAGTAAATGTAGTACATGAACGTAATACTGCTGAAGTAAATACACCAGAAATAAGTTCTATCAGTAATTGGTCAAAAAGAGGAGTTGCAGTTACTTCTAAAATTACCTCTAAAGTATTACCAATTAAACCGTTAATATATGCAGACAATTATACATTCGATGATGAAAAAGAAGCGCAGCTTAAACAAAACTTGATAGATTCTGGTATACCCGAGGATGGTACTTGGAGATGTGATACTTATGTTGGAGAAATCTACGGAGTTTGTGGTACGGTATTCTGGGGGGTTACCAAAGAACCTGAAGATCAATTGTGGGCAGAGGGGGCTACTGAAAGAACCAATGGTAAAGATCTTAGAGTTGCTGGTTTAAAATTTTCAACTGTAGAATTTAAAGCACTGGAAACACATTTTGGTATTGACAATGCTGTGTCAAGAGAAGTTCTTTCTTATACACAAGGTATTGAAAATATTGATGAAACTCTACAGATTCTTAGAAGTCAGTTTGGAATTATTACCAAAAATGTACCAACAAAGAAAGTATATGAAATAAAATCCGTTGATCAGAGTAACGGTACTATTTTTACTAAAGAATCTTTACTAGATACAGTAGCAGATGAAAATATGTTGAGGGATGGGTTTATTTTACATTTACCTGTACAATTTCAAACTGCTGTAGGAATAAAGAACAGTGATTCTTATGAAGGTGCTCCAGTATTTGATCCCGCTATGATGGACTGGTCTGTGTTTAAAGTATTATATACTACCGATAAGATATACATTCCAGAAGGCAGTATGCGTAGAAATTGGCGACATAGTACTGGTATGTACGGCATGAGTGAAATAGCTGTATTAATAAATAATATTATTATGTTTTCTAATAATTATCTTGCAGAGCCGAATGAGGCCCATCATATTAGAATGTTGTATAACGCACTTAGAAATTATTTCTTTAGAATGTCTAGTTCTGTAGGTACAAAGAAAGGAGATGTATCTAGTTATGCGATGTCAGTAAGATATCCTTATTCAGCTAAAGCTGTTGCAACACTATCTACTACAATACCACCACAAACAATCCAAATTCATAGTGATATGGCAAATTCTCTTAAAGTGACTGAAGGAGATGTAGTAATAGTTGAAAGGTTCCCTTGTCTTGGTTTTATGGGAATACGTCCTCAAAAAGTAACAATAACAGATGATCCAATGTGTAAATACACAATCAGAGCATCAGGCAATAGTTTAGTATCTACTAATTTAGATTTTGATGGTGATGTGATTTATATTGCGGCTTTTCATACACCAGAGGCAGTGGCATTACTACAAAAAGAGTGGCTTACTCCTAATCCCGAAACTTGGAAATATATCGATCAATTGAATAAACGAAAGGGAGAACCTTGCATTAATCTTTTAAGTCTCCCTGAGTACGAAATGACTCCTTTTACAGCCCTAACTTGTGAGGACCAAGCAGGTATTGTTAGAAAATTAACAGGAGTTAAAGCACAAACAGGTCCTGTAATTGCAATGGCCTATAATATCATGCGTATTATGGAAAATTCAGGTAATGAGTTAACTAATGCCCAGCAAGCATCTATCGAAATGTTTATTGAAAAGACAGGACAATCTGTATTTGAGCAAAAACATGGTGGCATTTCATTGTGTGAAATTGTACTTGAAGCTGTATGTACGGGTGATATTGACACACTAGTAAAAGAAGGTTATGATGCAGAAGTAACTACTCTTATCTGTAAAACCATTGATAGAAAAGCCAAGAGTATAGGAATCAATGACCTTAAAGATTATCATTACAAAATAGGTATCCACGGTTCCAATATTGTAAATCGCATTGTGAAAACTGAAAATAAAGTCTATTTTGCGAGCCGTTCAGATTTAGATACCTATAGTCTTTTAGAATGCCTTTCTTCACCGGTTGTGGATCTCCCTAGTCGTATATTTGCACTTACTATGTCTGGTAAATACAATAACGAACGTAATTTCTTGATTGAGGAAAAAGAAAGAAAGATGTTATCAGCAATTAAAGATGATGATTTGAGAAAAGGTTGTACAGATTTGTTTGGACTTATTGATAAAATGATGGGTAATGTTAAAAAAGGAGCAACAATTAGCAATAATGTTAGGCTAGGTTCTTGCTTGTTGAAAAAAAGTATAAAATAATTAATTTAACTAATCTCTGATGCATTGAAGTTCGTGATAATTGCATCCTGGGAGCTTATGTACCTCTTTATGACATGTTTTGCATAAAGTAATGGTGTTAGTCACATCATTTCCTAAACGTGGATTCTGGGCGTATCCTTCGATGTGATGGCAATGAAGTGGAGCTTCCTTTTGGGTGGCTCCGCAAATTTGACATCTCCAATTATCTCGCTCGAAACACATTTGTCTAACTAGAGGATTAACCTCACGGGAGGATGCGGGTTTGAATCCTTTAGGATAAAGTACTTTTTTATAAATTGGACAAGCTTGTTTGCAGTGGTCAGAGCAATATAAAGACTGTTCTCCAAGTACTTGACCTAATAGTGATTGAATTCTACGATAAGTTTGTGCCATATAAGGAATAAAATATTTACCGCAGTATCTGCACTTGACTTCTAAAGAAGTACCATTTTTAGCAAGCCTTGGTGCTTCATCAGTAGTTAATTTATCTTTAAATACTTCATATGTAGCATTAATATTATTACGTTGCTTGCTACGGATAGATATTTCTTCTTTATTATTAATTCGATATTGTTTATCTCTTATAGCTATTCTTTCTTTATTATCTTGATAATATTGATCCATTTGTGCTTTTCTTTTTTTTCTCACTAAAGTGAATTTTTCTGTGTTATCGTCATAATATTGTTTTCGTTGCTTTGCAATTTTTTCCTTATTATCAATGTTATATTGTTTAGCCTTTTTTGCAATACTTTCTTTGTTACTAATTTGATATTGTCGTTTTCGTTTAGTTATTTTTTCTTTATTATCAATTTGATATTGTTTTCTTTTTATAAGTATACATTCCTTACATTCTTTTCTATAATCATCGATACTATTTTTTCTTTTATAAAACTCGCTTAAATCTTTTAACTCTTTACATTTAGTGCAAATTTTTTTCATAATAATCTCCTTAATAGATTTTTAATTGGAGGGATGATTGTAATTAAGGTACAATCAAATTACGCCGATCAAACGACCTCTTAAATATAAGGAGGTTAATTAAAAAGTCAATAGACATAGTATAATAACTAATTAAGTTGTTGTACAAAGAATAAACTTATAACTAATAAATAGGAGAATTATGGCAGTACTTTTAAACATTAATATTTTGAGTGGTACGGTTATGGAAGATCCAGTCATCGTAGGTGAGGGTGACGGGGCTTGGGGGTTTTTAAAGCTCATGACTAATTATGTTGGCAGAACACCGGATGGCGGCTATACAGACGTGGATCAGATTATTCCACTAGTAGCGGATGAATCTCGTCATGTAAATACAATTAGGAATTATGTCAAGAAAGGCAAAGCTTTGACGGTAGAGACTTATTATAGAAGCTGGGTGTCTAATGGACAGGATCAGCATGGATTCTTTATAAAGAAACTCACATTTTCTAAAGCGAATTGGGGATCTGAAAACAACAATAACAACCAACGAGGTGGAAATCACCCAGGACTACCGAACAATTAACTAGTATTCTATGGGGTTATTACTTATAGCCCCATAGTATAATAATATACAGGATTAGGTTTGTATGAAAAAACTTATTATTACCGCATTGAATAGTGCAATAATTAAACTTGATAGTATAATACCTAAAACTAAAAAAGAAACAAAAAGCGTAGATATCTCTGATATAAATCCTTGGGATATTGTTGGCTACACGCAGATAAATAATATTCCCAAAAATGTAGCTTTTCACCACGGTATGCAGAGTCCAATTGAGGAGAGTGCGTTTTGGAACACATACGGTGCCTGCCTGGTTTGGGAAATTGATGTACCTACTACAGACAGAGACACGTTAAAGTACAAGAGAAAAAAATTCTCTAATCTAGCTTGGGTAGCGTTATATGACACTCTTATTAACAACGAATATAAAAGGGTTGGGTTTAATAGTGGATTATTAGAAGAATTTAATAATACTACGATTTATGACATGTACTGTAATAAAGAGTTTGATAGGCTTATTAAATATTATTCACTTTATTTTATAAAAGTATAGATAGAAAAAATTATTTAGAGTTAAAGGAAGTTATGTCAGAAATAAGGAAGTTAAGTGATACATTGATGATTGTTACTGAAGCCTTAGGTGACGTTAATGCAAGACTAAAAAAGCTTGAGAACCCAGATAAGAAAAATAAACATGGTTTGCCAATAGGGATGGAGATATTTGGAAAAACACAAGATGATCAAAAAGTGTCTCTTATTGTAAATCCTGAAAGTTATCAGATTGTATCATTAGGCGAACAACATATATTAAATGGGAAAGAATTTAACTCACTATCTAAAGCAGCTGAATTTTTTAGTGGAATAAAAAGAAAAAGTGGTTGGGTTTTCTGGAAAGATGCTAACGGCATTAAGTTAAAAGAAACATTTAAAGGATAACCCATGTATAAAAACAATAGACGTAAGAAAAAGAAACAAAAACTATTACATAAAGCTAAATTTAAACAGATGTTTTGTACTAAATGCGGTATTTGTCCTATCGGAAGTAACCCGAAATTTTGTTATGGTGTATTGTATAAAAACAATCCAGAACAATTTACTAATGTAGTTTTTCCTAAAATGATGGAGAATCATGATATATTAAAAGATCAGATAGTTCCAGATTTTGAGGGAAATACACTTTTAATTACCGCATTTTTTAATAATATACTGTGTGATGACGAAATATGTACAAAGTGTACAAAAAACAAAGATACGGATAAAATATTAAATTGTTTAGCTAAATTCAGATTACAGTGTAAACCGGGGTATCAAACTGTACAAGAAATTAAGAATCAATCAAAAAAGGAACGAAAAGCTCAAAATAAAATTAAACAGGCAAATAATTTAAAACTTAAAGCTAATGCTACGGTTACTGTATTAATGAGTACTGACGCAGAGTTCCTTGAAGCGGTGGAAAAAATACTTGGAAATAATAATAAGCAACAAAATTAAAATTAAAGATCCGCACCCAGTCATAAAAGAAATTCTTCTTGAACAATTAAAGCACAATAATCCTAAGTATGTAGACGCAGAGAAAATGGGCAAAAGTACTTATAAGATTGATGAATTTCTATGCAATTATGAATTTGACGAGGATAGTAGCATGTACATACCAAGAGGTATGCGAGGTCCTTTATTAGAGCATTTAAATGCTTTAGGACTACCGACTCAAATAAGTGATGAACGTGCTATGAACTTTATAGGGTATCTAGACGGATCTAAAATAAATTATCGTAAATACCAACAACCTGCTATAGAAAAATTGTTACATGAAGGGCCAGAAGGAGTTTTAGTGGCTCCACCAGGGAGTGGTAAAACTGTTATGGGATTAAGTTTAATTCCTGTACTATTACAAAATACATTATGGTTAACTCATACAGATAGACTATTTAAACAAACTTATGAAAGGTGTTTAGAATTTTTACCAGGACTTAAAGAAGATGATATCGGTATGATTGGAGGAGGAAAATGGAAAATTGGTAAAGTACTTACTATAGGAATGATTCCTACACTAGTAAGAAACATTGAAAAATTAAGTGAATTAAAAAATCACTTTGGTCTTGTTGTCTTGGATGAGTGTTTAATAGCTGGTACTAAAATAACCATGCTTGATGGTACTTCTTGTAATATAGAAAATGTAAAAAATGGAGATGTTACGACCTTTGGAAAAGTAACTAATAAATTTGAAAGAAAAACAGATTCGTTAGTAAAACTGAGATGTTCTATAGAAGAACTCGTTGGTACGCCTACACATCAATTACCTTTTATATCGAGAAATAAAGTATCAATTAATAAACATACTAATTCGTGGGAGCCTTTCAATGAAAAAGATGTAACTTTTGAAGAAATAAAAAATATAAATAAAAATGATTATTTATTAGTGAAGGAAGATGCACCACATACAGAGAGATTTAATATAGGAAAAAGAAAAGCAAGATTACTGTCTTTAATAGCGTGTGATGGACACATAGAAAAGAATTTAAGGTGTCTTCAGGTAGGTATTACAAAAGATAAAGATTGGTTCTTATCCGAAATGTGGCAAAACACTTTAATCTATAATGATCATAACATACACTTTAGCGACTGTGCTAGAGGAGATTTAATAATAAGAAGTTATTCAAAGAAGTCTATTGCAGATATGCATCATTATATTCCAAAAGGTAACAAATCAAAAAACATTCGAGTTCCTCATATAATAATGAATGGAAGTTACGAAGATATAATTAATTACTTACAAGTAGCTTTTGATTGTGAAGGCAGTGTGACAGACCAAATAACAATAACTATGGCAGGTAAAGATTTTATTAAAGATATACAGTCCTTATTACGTAAATTTGGTATTATAGGTAGATTAATTCCTATACCATCTAAAGACCATTTAAGACTGGCAATGACTGGTTATGATGCGTTTTTATTTTGGAAAAAAATAGGATTTTCCATGCCAAGAAAACAACAAAAATTAAAAGAGCTGTTAAACAAAGCTAGTAAATATCGAAAAATAATAAAATTTCGTGGCATTTCGTATAGATGTGTAAGAGTACTAAACAAAGAAATAATAAACAAAAGTACAACAGTATATGATTTCACCACGGAACAGCACTTATTTATTGCTAATGGGATATTAAGTTCAAATTGTCATCATTGTCCAGCTTCAACATTTTTATCGGTTATCTCGCAATTAAACCCTTATTTCTTGTATGGACTAACAGCTACTGCTTATCGAAGAGACAAGTTAGAGTCTATGATGTTTCAATGTCTAGGTCCTATAAGATCAAAAATTACTAAAGATACAGTTGCTGCACATAAGGGTATTATATCTCCTAAAATTATATACACAGCTATTAAGCATTTACATAAAGTAGATGGTAATGATATTCCAACTATCTTTAAAAATCATATTATATATAATCATAAGCGTAATGCTCAAATAGTGAAGGATGTAGTAAGAGAAGCTAAATTAGGTAATTTTTGTATCATAGCTTCTGGGAGGAAAGTCCATTGTGATTTGCTACATGAAATGATTAAAAAAGAGTGGAGTAGGACAGGGGTTGCTACTGGAAATTATAGTAAGAAAATAATTGATGGTCAAATTGAGGCATTTAACAACAACGAAATAACGGTACTAATAACAACCTCAGAATTACTTGGAGAAGGTTTTGATGTTGATTTTTTAAATAGGTTATTTATTACAACACCCTTTAGAACAGAAGCTAGGGTAGAACAGTTAGTAGGCAGAATTCAGCGTTTTCACAAAGATAAAAAGGACGCAATTGTTTATGATTATGTCGATGAAGGCATAGGTGTATTAGTTAATCAATTCTATTCTAAGTACGGAGAATGTAGGAGTAAAGTTTATAAGAGATTGGGACTCGAAATGCTATCCTACGATCAACACGTATTATAAAACAGAAGTCAGCACAAAAATAAAGGACTTCAATTTGGATAATTTTAAAATAAAAATTTCAAACACAATGACAGAACAAATGGGTTTATATGGTAATGAGAATCATATGATCCGAATACCTAAGGTTTTACGTACTAATTTACAACGCAATCTAGGAGAACGTATCCCATTTACCTGTGTTCAAGGTAAGCCTGTGGTATTAGAAATATCAGAAGCATTTAAACATGACTCAGAGCAAGATAGTAGTGTTTGTTATGTAACTGAAGAAACATTTAATACAATAAATATTGAACGTACTCCGATATACATACCTAAGCAAATAGAAACTATAACTTTGGGATGTGACCCAGAATTCTTTTTATTGGATAGACAATCGAAAAAATTACTTAGGGCTTATATGTTTTTTAAGAAATTTGGTGAAGTTGGTAATGATGGAATATTAGCAGAATTTAGACCTAAACCAACATTAACCCCACAAGATCTTACTAATAATATTTACAAACTAATTGTGAAAACAAAAAAGCTTTTAAGTACAAATTCAATACATAATCCTGATGATATTATACTACATGCAGCTTCAAGTTATGAAGGATATACTGCGGGATTTCATTTACACTACGGATTACCTAAAGAGATGCTGGGTAGAAAATCAGATAGACTAGTGGTTATTAAAAAAATAATGAGAGCTCTAGATTATTATATAGGTATTCCAGCTATTATGGCGGAAGAAGTAACTGATTTTAAACGAAGAGTGAATACATATGTGTCTTATGGTAAACCCAGTGATTTTAGAATTGATCATAGAACTTTAGAATATCGAGTTCCAGGAGGAAGTCTTTTAAGACATCCTGATCTAACATTAGGATTAATTGCTTTAGGATCTACTGTAATTACTGACCTCATGATTAAAGTGAAGTCTATAACTAATGAATTTAAACACTTAAGTTTTATGAATAATGATGATCGTTTGCAAGAAATATACCCGAATACACCAAGAATAATGACTATGTATGAAATTATATGCTCTCCAAACACAGATAGAGCTAAAACATATTTGGATAGTATATATAATGATATAACTAGAATGATTGATTTTAATAAAAACAGCAAGGCAATTAATAAATTATTTACTATTTTGTCTAATAATAAAGAACTAATTGACCAAGGAATGGAATTAAACTGGAGGAATACCTATGAACAACGACATCACTTTCACCAAACATCCAATTAGAGACTGTCTTAACGCCGCAGATGTTGCTTATTGGCGAAGGTCTTTACCCAGACTACTAAAAGTTGGTTTGGAATTTGAATTTAATCTACCAGACAAAGATAACGGTACTTGTAAAGGTAAAAGTTTTACTTGTCCTTGTGTAAGTTTTGGTAAAGAAGAACTAACTTGTTGGCAAAAATGTTTGAGAGAGAAAACATGTAGCGCAGACAAAAATACTACAAAGTGTAAAAATTTTGATTCTTCTGTATGCACCGATGAAATGTGTGCTGCTTGTGATAAGTATGATTTTCTATGTTCTACATATAGTTGTTCAAATTACGTATCAGCGTGTAGTACATGTACTGATTTTAAAATGAATTGTAACGATTGCCAGTACCGATTTGATCCAAATAAAAACCCTGAAGCAATTAGATCCGCGTGCATTAATGAATTTAATCCTAGTGGAACTTATGGTAAAATTGCAAAATCAGGAGTACATAAAGTTGTAACAGACGGATCTTTGTTAGGTGGAAAAGGAATGGAAGTTATAACTACTGGAAGAAGAGTAGACTATTGGGAATTTTTCAAGATGTCTGATAAAATTATTAATAATGCTGTTGCTCGTGGTGCTTATGTAAATGAAAGATGTAGTATTCATATGCATGGATTAGCATCTTATTATGGGCAAGTCAAAGGATTGGACCCTTCTTCTAATTCAAAAATTGATGAACTAGAAAGATCTGTTCCTGAAATTGTATTGGCTAATTTCCATCAATTGATTAGACGTTACCAAAACGCCATGACTTGGATGTCGGTTGGTTTAGATGACCCAGCACATATTACTAGATGGGAAAAATTTAGAATGTCTGTTCTTGATGTCCCGGCTGTAACAGAACATATGAGAAAAGTTAAAGATGCTATTGTTCAAAAAAGTGGTGGAACCAAGTATGGGCTAGCTAATTATAAATTTTGTGGATTTGACAGTAGTGGACAAGTTAATAGACTACATGTTGAATTACGAGTAATGGATGGGTTATTGTCTCCAAGTGCTGTAGCCGCTTTTTCATGTCTATATTATGCACTATTCATAAAAGCTGTGGAATTATCTAGGTATGGTGTAATGGATGCAGGTAACGAGGCTTGGCTAAAACAATCTACTATTATCAAGAATGCAATAATGAATGGTGCGTCTTCTTGGGATGAAGCGCGGGATACAGGAAGGTTTAGTGATACTTCCGAATTACATAAATACACAGATATTTTAGTAGCTGAATCGTACGAGATGATTTCAATGCTTAAGCACATACTAAGTTCGATTGGTCCAGCTTATGAGGTTCTTGAAAAATTGGCAGAGGCTCCTTGTGGTATTAGAAGATGTGAAGGCAAATCTTGGGAGGATATTGAAAAAGATCTTGCTGTGGAGCTTACTGAAGAAGGAGCTACTGAGTATGAGATACAAAAAATTATTGCTACACGCGCAGTTATAAAATCCGCATCTCTTGAAGAGTGGACAAAATGTGTAGCTAAGCTTCTTAAAGAAAAAAATGAGTTAGAAATTTCAAAGGAATCTGAAGAAGAAATAGCTGATAGAGTCGCTATACATATTGAAGATAGTTATGCTAATGGAAATATGTTGTGGGCTGATAAAATTGGTTCAGTTATAGCAGTTTAAATAATAAATAAAGGAATTATATGTGTTCAATATTTGGAATGGGGTTTTTCAAGAAAGATAGGATAAACTCCTTTTTACTAAGAAATGCACTAAAGTCATTAACTTTGAATGCTCAAGCTCGTGGTAGAGATGCGACTGGCTTAGCATTCACTACTAAAACATCAACTGATGTTTTTAAACATAATGTGTCAGCTAAAAAATTCATTGAATTGGAAAATTATCGCGAAGTAGTACGAAAACATACCAAAGATAACATACCCCTTTATTCAATTCTTGGGCACTGCAGAGCTAAGACTTTAGGTACACAATTAAACCCTCTTAATAATCACCCGATCACTACCAATAATATAGTTGGTGTACATAACGGTGTAATAAGTAACCATGATGGTGTATTTACTACATTAGAAGCAACAGCAGCTAATTATGATGTCAAAAGAGCTGGGCAAGTAGATAGTGAGGCTATTTTTAGAGCCATTGACCTTTATGCTCATCAGTATAAAAACCCTACTGACTCAGCAGGAAAAGTATTACTTGGGCATATTGCTAATCCGGTAACTAAAGCCATACAGTCCGCAACTAGACTACTGAATGGATCGTTTACTTGTGCTATAGTAGATATCGAAAATCCAGAGTGTTTATGGGTATTTAAGCACTCTAACCCAGTTACTATTTATTTGTATAAAAAAGAAGGATTTTTAGTATTTGCTTCTCTTGAAAATTTTTTAGAAGCTTCTTTAGGGTCTATAGGCTTATCAGTACCAGAAAAAATAGAACTTACTAATGATACTGGGATTTGTTTTAATTTAATGAAAGGGGTATTTAGTAAATTTAATTTAGCAGAAAGTAGTAATGACTCAAAAGTCTTAAGTAAATAAATAAACACTTTGGGTTATTAGGGAGTATTAAAATGGAAATTAATAGATTATTAGGTATTAACGAGTCTTTAGTTGAGGTATTCACAGCAGTAGAGTCTGGCATTGTAATTGATGATTTAGGTACTGGAATTCGAACCGGAACTCCTTGTTTAATTCTAACAACTGGCTCAGATAAAGATGGTGGGGAGATAAAGTCTTTAGGTAATAAAGCTGCGTTGTTTATAGGACCGCATTGTCCAGGGGCTCCTCCAAGGCATATATTTGATATCAATCCAGGCTGCGGTGGTCCAATTATTAAATCACAAGGACCATCTAATATATTAGATGAATTTTCGTCTATTGAGATTAAAAAAATAGACTTGAAAAAAATCAACAAGTTAATAGAAAATGTTCAAACTAAAGGACCTGTGTCTTTAATGGTTACAGAAAACAAAGAAAAGTGTTTAGCTAAAGATATCGCTACTTTGTGTAAGGAATTTAATAAAAAATTTAAATTTATTTCTGTAATGTCTCACCATAAACGTGGTAAAAGAAATTTAGTTCCCAACGATAAAGTGGTGTGTGCCCTTACTTTTTCAGACATTAAAAATAGTTTACCAGTGTTTAGTCCTGAAAAATCTAATGGTATCTCTATGCACTTAGCGATTCTTTACACCGAACAAAGTAATAAAAATAAACAATTAGTTACTGCGCTTGAGACTACTGTAATATTTTCCTCTTTTAAAGAGAATTTTACAATTATTAAAGGACAAAAAACCGGTATAAGCCTTGTACCTATAACTGCATTATTAGACAGTATTCTAGGAGACAGTACTTATTTAGAAGTCGGTAAAACGCAATCAAAAAGTAAACAAGATATAAAACAAGAAGTAAGGGAAAAAAAGAAACGAAAAAAATTAAAAGTAAAACAATCGAGTCCCTTTGATAATGAACGTCCATTTGTCCCGGTCGAAAACCCTTTTGACAACAAAGACCCATTTGAGATGGTTGAACGTCCATTTGACCCGGTCGAAAACCCTTTTGACAACAAAGACCCATTTGAGATGGTTGAACTGGATTATTCTGATTCAATTGCTGTACGTGAGGTGCCAACCACTGTACGTGCAACTATGCGTACAGTACCAACGGGTACAGTTTATGGAAAATATACTAGTTTAAATGATAGTGATGATTTTTAAAATATAAAATAATATTTAAGGAGAGGTTAGTTATGTGTGGAATTCTTGGAGCACTTCGTTTCGGAGAACTTAATGATTCAACCAACGAAGAACATAATTGGATGAGAAAAGCTAGTTTGCTAATTGCAGCTGATATTCTAGAAAAAACTGAAAAAAGAGGAAAAGATGCTACTGGAATATCGGCTCTTTTTAATGATGGAAGATTTATTTTACAAAAAATGGGTACAGACGCTAAAACCTTTATGAGTCGCTTTGGTGGTAAAAAGGAAGATTTTCAAGGGTTTATGAAAATTCTTCGTGAATATGAGTCAACTCTAAAGATTATTACTGGACATTGCCGTAAAAAATCAGTAGGAGGTTCTTTTGACAATGTTAATAATCATCCAGTTAAAGCTAATAAAATAGTTGGACTACATAATGGTACTCTAAAAAATCAAAACATCATTTTTGAAAATCTTAAATGTAAAAGAGACGGGGATGTAGACAGTGAAGCTATTTTTAGGCTTCTGGATTATTATACTAAAGGAGGAAAGGAACCTTTTACTATGGAAATGGTAGAAGATACTTTTAATAGGCTAGAAGGTACTTTTAGTATTATTGCTTACAATATTGATAATCCTAATCAAGTAGTAGTTGGTCGTGACGGTAGACCAGCCGAATTTTGTCTTGTTAAACCACTAAAGACAGTATTTATTGCTTCAGAAAAAGCTTATATTGAACACGCTCTTTGGAGATATAATCAAACAGCAGCTTTATTTTATGATGGGCAGTATCCTAGAATTAAATCAGCAGACGCAGTGTTTAAAACACTAATAGATGATACTGCTGGTATTTTTGATCTTACAAAAGAAATTGATGAAAATTCTGAAATGGCGGATTTACTAGACACTAAAAAATTACCTCTAACAAGTCAAAGAATATGGAAAGTGCCTGTTAAATCGACTGTTTATCCTAATGATGCTTACAGAAATAGACAACAAACTGATGACAAAAAAAAAGTAACAGTGGGTGGTCAGGGGGAACCCCTAAACACTGCAGCATCAGACAAAAGTATGACAGGAACTACCAAAACCAAGGATGCTGCGGAATCTAAAAGAAGATTTGTAGCAAGAGTATGGAATGAGGATTTAAATAAATTTATTCCAAAAACAGATATCAAAGCCATGGAAAGCACACAAGTAATTAATTTGGAAAAAAAAACCATCAATGATTTAACATCAGTATTTAGAGAGGTTACAAAAGAACAAAATGATCCTTTTAATAAATCAGAACAAAACGCATTGGTGGAAAAGAAATTCACACACGAGGTTGAAGAGTATAAAAGTGGAAAAACAGCTGTACTAAATAACATTATACCTATAGAGGCTAAAGCTTTAGAGGTCGAAGTAAACCAATTAAAAGTGATTAAAGAAAAGACAGCTTCAGCACGTTTAGAAAGTAAAGATCATCTAGACGGGCTAAAGGCTACTATTCAAGCATCCAAAGAATTACTAAGATTGGACACTATTGATGAAGTAGCTGAATTACTAAATGCGGATGTAGAAAATATTGAAAAACTATCATTACCTGCAATTACAAACAGACTCTTGAAAGCCCAATTTTCTAAAATGTTTCTTACTGGCTGGATGGCTAAATGTGATGCATTAAAAACACAAACAATCGATAAGCATATAGAAGCAATCGATAAACACGTGGAAGAAGAAAAAGAGGTGAAATCTAGAAAACATATCAGAGTATTAAAACATATTGTAAACGCGCTCGGCCAGTACGATGAAAAACAATTAGTTTCTGAATGGGCCAAAAAATGGGCTACTTCCTATTCTGAAATCAATACAGAGACTCTATCCGCGGTGTTTAATGAGGGAGACCTTCGTGATAATGACAAAGTTACTGAAATAATGAAATACGTAAAAAAGTAACAAAGGAGAAATATTAACATGACTAGTAAAAAAGAACTAATTTTGGTAACTTCGGCTAGAATGGAAAAAAATAAAAAACCTAACCGTAATGAAAATAACCTTATAAGATTATCTGCAGTTACTAGAAATAGTTTGGGCTTTGGAGACAGTGTTGAAGTCTCAGGAAAACATTTAAAGTCTTTAGACACTTTTCAAGCTTTTTCTAAGGACATAAAAGATTTACGTGAACAGGGCTCATTTACAGATAGTGAAATGAAAAGAATTGGCTTCGTAACCCCTGAAACTTTTCGAAGTCTTACTGGTAAAAACAGTCTATTGGAAAAAAATAATATTTGGATTTCCAAAACAATACAAACAACACTAATTGGTGCAGACCCAGAATTTCTTTTATTTGATAATAAAGGGGACGTAGTGCATGCAAATAACCACCTTTCTAAACCTGGACTAGTAGGATCAGATGGCGCTATGATTGAAGTACGCCCTGAACCTTCAACTACTCCTGAAGGGTTGGTTCAAAATATAAAATATATTTTTTCTAATCAAGAATTAATGCGTGATGTCCAAGATTTCCAGTGGTTAGCTGCAGTTTACTATAAAAATGATCAAAGAGACTACCCAGTTGGTGGACATATCCATCTTGGAAATCCTGTAAGCATCAAAAAGCTTTCTGGTCCTCAAAAACATTTTATGTTTGGTGTTTTTAATAAAATACTTGACGAATTACTTTCCTTACCTATGATTAAATTGGATGGGCAAGACTTGGGTGAGTGTCGTAGATCAAAATGTAAAATGGCTATGGGAAACCGGGGTTTTGGCTATTACGGAGAATGGCGTCCATGTGATGGAAGATTAGAACATCGCACATTAAGCGGTTTATGGCTTATGCACCCTTCAGTAGCGGAGGCTGTATTAGGTACTGCCAAAGCCATAGCAGATGAAATGTTTAGTCTTGTGGATGATAAAGGGTATGATTTAAACTATATTAAAAGTCCTGGTATTGAATTTAATGATCATAAGTATTTATATAGGGCTGAGTTTGATGATTGGGACAAAATAGGCATTGCTAAAGATTTAAGATGTGTTCAATCCTCTGCTTATATGCGTTCTATGCTTAATACCTCTAAAGCAAGTAGTATTACCAAACCATTTCTTACTAAATGGTATAATAATATAAAAAAACTTAGTACTTATAACAAATACGCAAAGCACATTGACATGCTTTATGCTATTCTATCAATGCCCAAAAAGAAAATCTCTAGCATAGGGCTAGATTTAAAGAAAAATTGGGTAGAAGAAAATGAACTTTTGTTGTAGAATCAGCAATGTTTAAAAAAATTTTAAATTATATTAAAAAAGGACTTGACATGAATAAAAAAGATGTTTATATTACGTACAGTAGTGCCACAAATGTAACTGGAGAAAAATTACAAGCAGCTTTAAAAATTGCAGGTGGTTTAAAAATTCCTTCAAAAAAACAAAAACTAATTATTGGGTGGGGAGCTAAAACAGACGAAGACGTAACTTTTCCAAAAGATACTATTGTATTAAACCATCCAAACGCCATCAGGACTAACCGCAATAAACTTGGGGCTCTCGCACTTATGCTTGCTGGGGATGTATCAATAGCCCCATTTTCACCAACTGAAACAGTAGAAACTGATATTGCTAGTGGAAAAATTACACTACCGCTTATTGGAAGAACAAAATATCATCAAGGTGGTAAAGGGTTTTGGGTATGCCCTACACTTACACATGTTAAGGACGCTATCAAAAACAATGCTGCTTATTTTCAGGCAATGATTGAGATTAAAGACGAATTCAGGTTTCATGTTTTTGGAGATACTGTAATTTATGCTGTAAAAAAAGTTCAACGAACTCCAGAAGATTTTGAAGTAGCATTTATAGAAGATGAGCTTGCACGTCAGAAAAAATTGTGGGAAAAGAATAATGAGGGACCATTTCAAGAGAATTTTGCAAAAGAAATACTACGTAGACAAGCAAAAAATGCTACGGCTGGGGGTGCTAATATGATGGTACGCTCCAATAAAATGGGGTGGAGATTCTCTAGAATTAGTAAGCTAGATAAAGCAGTTGAAGTTGAAGCTATAAAAGCTGTAAGAGCACTAGGTCTAGATTTTGGTGCCGTTGATTGTTGTACTGATGCTAATGGAGTTCCTTTTATTATTGAAGTAAATACTGGACCTGGGCTTGAGGGCACACCATTTGATAATTATGTAAAAGCTTTTGAAGCTTTACTAGCAGATAAACCAAAAGCTATTCCTACCAAACCTATATCTCCAGCTGCAAACATGGCTGCTGCAAAAACTAAAATTGGAAACTCTTCTATGGGTGCTGCTAAAAAAGCACTACTTCAGCAACAGCTCGGGAGACTTTCTAGTATTCTAGAAGAGACCCCTGATGATGAAATCGACACTTTGGAACGACTGGCAAAACACGTTATATTCGGTTCCGACTCATAAATTTGATAACGGACTGACTGAATACCAAATAGCTGGGCAAATAGCTGATTTATTAAATAGTTATAACCACTTAAAAACTAAACATACACCTAGCACTATCCTGTCCGATAAAGTCAAGTACTTCATTGAGCTTTACGGACAGGATGTAATAGGTTGTGTAGGATTATTATATGAATTAGCCTTAGACAAGATATGTCATTTAACTATTAAACCAGAATTTAGGCGAAAAGGTTTTGGTAGAAAATTAATTTATAGAGCTAAAGAATTTTCACAGAGATCGGCTGTGTATATGTCAATTAGAGAAGATAATATAGGCAGTTTAAATTTGGCAACCTCACTTGGTTTTCGTGCAATAGCCTATAAAAGAACTAATGACTATAATTTGCTTATTTTATTTATGGAGAAATAAAAACACATGGACAAGCTTACACAGATTAAATACATCGGCATTGAAGTAATTAAAAAGGATGGTACTGGTAAGGACGATATTACTTCTGGATTTTTTCTAGGGGTTTGGGATAATTGGAATAGGAAAGAAAAACAAAATTTTATTGTTATAATGGACTCTAAGACAACTGTACGTTTATTTAATACTCAATTTTATAATGTACTAGCTCTTAAGATTCTAGATAATGAAACAGAATATTTAACAGTGTTTAAAAAAGAATTAGAAGATCAAGAGTCTGCTATTAAAATGCTAAATGGATTTGTAGAACTGTTTAGAACAGACAATAAGTTAATGACAACAGATGCAACTGGACAATTAATAGATCCTAATGAATACTTTAATTACCCAAAGGCTATACTAGAAGGAAAAGATCTTACAGATACAGCATGTGAAACTGATCCTATTGACAAAGTTACTAATCTTAAAAATGCCAATGGTAGTACTAAAACTAATAACAATTATAACCATAACGCTAATGCAGTAAACAAAGGCTATGGAGCAGCTTATTCTGATCCTTATGGGTATGGATATGAATACGGTGAATATGGTACTACAAAAACAGCTACAGTAACTTATTTAACTAGAAAAGGAGCTCCGCTTTCTATAGCTACTTTAAATACTATGAAGGATAAAGTTAAACGACTAGCTACAGGGGATTACACAGTTACAAACATTCCAGTACCTAAATGTGATGAATTAGATACTATTGCTGATGACTATGATAAAAAAAACCTACCCACAGTAGTAATGTAAATTATTTAAAAATAAACTCTAATACTGCAATAATACATGCTAAACAAAAAATGTTACATAATTTACCTATTCAGTGTCCGTGCGATAACTACGCACATCCTGGATGTGGGTTGAATTGTCCATATAGAGATTAAAAGGAGTAAATTTGGAATTAATAGGGCATGAAAATACAAAAAGGAGAATTGGTGTAGCTGTTAAATCAGCTATAATTAGAAATAAAGCCCTACCTCATATTTTATTATCAGGAGCAGCTGGTTGTGGTAAAACTACCACAGCTAGATGGCTTGCAACACTTGGAGGGTATGATTTTACCCCAGTTACTCCGTTAAGTTTAAAAACAGTTAAAGATGTATATACATTATTAGAAAAAATGAACCATTCTGGGTATAATAACACAGGAGATCGTATTGGAAAAATAACACCTACTATCTTATTTTTTGATGAAATTCATCAAATGCCTGTAATAGCGCAAGAAATACTTGGAGTAGCTATGGAACGTTTTCTTTTGGATTCTGATAAGTCTAAAAGTTACATTTGGTTACCTTATTTTACTATAGTTGGTGCAACTACAGACGATGGAATTTTAACTAAACCATTCAGAGACAGGCTTAAAATGAAATTTATTTTTGAACCCTACTCTGATGAAGAGATGGAAGAGATTGTGAAATTTCATGCAATTCAACAAAAATTAATTATTACTGAAGGGGCTGTTACTGGGATTACCCAACGAAGTAGAGGTGTACCAAGAATAATGGTAAATAATTTAGAAGTTGTTAGGGATGTAATGCTTAGTAATGGAGCTAAAGTAATATCATCTAAGTTAGTTGATTTTGCGTTTAATTCCATAGACGTAGACCCTACTGGACTTACTAAAGTAGAAGTAAAAATTCTTAAGTCCTTATATGAAACAAGCGGTCCAATAGGATTAGATAATTTAGCAATTATTACTAATGAATCGCCAAAAACAATCTCTCAATCACTCGAACCTTTTCTTATTAGGAGAGGCTTACTTTTAAGACAAGCAAAAGGAAGAGCTATAACCGAAAAAGGGAAAGAATATCTTGAAACTATGGGTCATATAACTAGTAAAAACACTGATAAATCTTACATAGATGTATCCCATGTAAGGATGTAGGTATTTATGATAAAATACAAAGTAATAACAGAAAAAGACTTAACTAGCACTGATACAGAAGCATTCCCTAAGTATTTACTTGGAGATACACTAATTGATGCAGAAGAGACCTTTACTTGTTTTGAAAAATACATCAATAATCTTGCTACTTCTTACCATTTTATAACAGGAATAGATAAAAGTGAGTTTTTTGGTGATGCTGTAATAGCCTTAGGCAAAGCCAGAAGAGACTTTGATATTAAAAGAAGTAATAATTTTATAGCTTATGCAAAATTTCTTATCGTGGATTCTATGAATGAGTGTATAAGAAATAACATAGCCATTGTTAAAATACCTTCGTATATCTATAAAGCTCATAGAATTATAGCAAGGATCAAATTACTTGCTGTAAATAATTGTGCAAATATTACTGATGTATTATATAGTGATGATTATCTTGTTTCTGAATCGGTAAAATTAAAAATTAATGAGGATAAAAATAAATTGAAAAGAGCCGCAGAGAGGGCAAATTTACCTTATAGAGAGCTTATTAAACGAGCCGAGTACCTTCCATTGACGTTGAGTAAAGAGGATGGTATGAAGAACTTAATACACTCTAACAAGACACACGACGCAATGTTAGCAAAAATTGTTGTTGATACAATAACCCCATTACTAGATAAAGATGAAAAATCTATTGCAGAAATGTTGATGAAGGATTTACCCAGATCAGAGATTAGTAAAAAGCTTGGAAGATCTGATGATTGGATTCTTAGTAGAATGGATAAAATTAAAAATAAAATTACTGGTAAATTTTTAAAATAAAAAAAAATAAACAATTAAAAGGAGACTAAAAATGAGAACATTAGAAGCTTTATGTAAACTTAATGATACAAAGGCTGAGGTGTATCTTGTTGGGGGCTTCGTTAGAGATTTCATAAGAAGAAAGAAAAATAAAGACCTAGATATAGTAGTACGCTATATGGCATTGTCTCAAATTTCTGACTTTTTAAGTACACACGGTAAAGTAAAAGAATTAATAATACATCGTAATCATGGACCAAAAGCTGACCCAATTAAATTTTTGTCTTTTTTCGGAAGTGATGGTGTAGAAGCTCAAATTACAACTGTGAAGGGTTCCGGTGAAGATCGAAACCCAAATGCGACGCTAAAACAAGACGGAAAACATAGAGATTTTACAATAAATTCAATGTATCTTCCTGTTAATAATATAACATCAAAAGCAGTTATTGATCATTTTGGTGGAAAAAACGATATTGCTGCAAAACAAGTCTTAACCGTAGGATCAGCAAAAGCAAAATTTGTAAAATCTCCAATTCGTATATTACGAGCATTTTCCATAGCCGCTCGAACAGGCTACAACATACATGATCATGTTAAAGTAGCCATAAGTGCAAATGTACATCTATTAGCCGGAGTGCCTATGGAGGCTATTAGGGCTGAATTTGAGGACATACTTTTAAGTGCTAAACCATCAAAATATTTTAAAATGATGCAAAAACTTGGGGTATTAAAAATGATACTTCCAGAGCTAGAAGCTACTGTAGACTGCAAACAAGACAAAAGATACCATAAATACAACGTATTTGAACACTTGTTATACTCATGTGATAATATCGAGCCAGATTTAATTTTACGTTTAGCAGCAATTCTACATGATATTGGAAAGCCTGCTTCACGAAATAAAATTAATAATCACGTTACCTTCTATAAACATGAGGTTTATGGGGCTAGACTAGCTCGCGTTATACTTAAACGATTAAGGTACGACAAGGTAACTATCAACAAAGTAACTCATTTAGTAAGAATGCATATGTACCACTATACCAGAGAATTTACTGATGCAGCTGTACGTAGATTCATTGTAAATGCAGGTATTACTAAAGATAATATAGAAAATTTGGCGGATCTTCCATTATTTAAAGTAAGAGCAGCAGAACGGCTTGGAAATGGGTTTAAGAAAACCAAAAAAACCCAAAAGCAGTATGATTATGAGGATAGAATTAAATCAGTGTTTGAATCTAGTGCTGGATTCTCTATAAATGATTTAGCTATTGACGGTAATGACCTAATGGACACTTTTAGTATGCCTCCTGGTAGAAATATCGGAGAACTTTTAAAGTATTTACTTAGTCTTGTAATGAGTACACCGGATATTAATAATAAAAAAGATCTTCTTAGGGCATCACTTGAATTTATTATAAATGAAAAAGAAAAACATGAATAATGAGCATTCAAAAAATATTAAAAACGATAAAAATATCAGAAAAAACTTCAATAGCTATTGATGTGATTCTTAGTAAGATTAGAGATGGTATTTTTGAAGATGGGAGGTAGGAGTTTGACGATCATTGTAACGCTTGTTACAGTGTTTATATAGAGTAAATATGAAAACTCTGTGGTTCCAGGCTATCAACAAGTAGGGTTCCGAAAAGGAATTGCAAACGTGTTCGCCTATAGTAACTAAACATTAAAGCATATACCAGGAATTGATGCGGTATCAGCTAATGTAACTGATTAGGGAAATAACTTTTAGGGGTTTTAGTTGACACATCCTCTTGACAGCAAAAATTCAACTCCGATCTTTTTATTAGAAGCTCATCTGCAATAATAAAATAATACATTAGCACATATACGAAGTAAAGTTCAAATCTTACTAATGTTTGAGAATTTCATGTTTTCTTGATAAAGATAAACAGAGGTTAAATTAGAAATCTTTATCTAAAAGCACGGAGGGAAGTCCAAAGGGACGTTATTATATAGATGGGATACCTCATTGATATAATAAGTGGTTCGAATCCACACCTCCGATAAGGTACTTATAAATTATAAAATACGTTATATAAAAACTGAACAATCGCCGTTACACTGCACAGACTATTATAGTCAATAAGTCAGTAAAAACCGCTACTTCTGTCACTGTATATAAAATTTTATAACTTGAATCTTAAGTTCGAGTGGGTTAGGGGTGGGAAATTATAAGTTATCTTAAAAGTGAGTACAATTGGTTTTGTATTTATTTCTCCTTGATTAAAGCAAAGAGTTGTCATGGGCTCTTTGCAAACAGTAAAGACTGACTTGTTTTGGGTTATCATACTGGATTAGTACTCCCTAAAACTATTACTTGTCTTTACATAAGCTAAATACAAGCTTATTTTCTCCTTAAATTGTATAGTAAGGTAATTGGGTTGGCTAATTACCTTACATAAGTAACTTAAACCTTTAATAGTTGAGGAATTCGTATGATAGAGAATTTACCATTTCTTTTTGATTCAGATAAAGATAGTCCTTTCGATGATTGCTCTATGGCAGAAGATAATCTAAATAACCATGATCCTGACTTGTTTCAAGATTATGACACCTTGGAGTATGAAAACATCTATGATGATTGGGGAATAATTGACCCAATTAAAGATGGAATAAGACGAGGGGTTGACCGGGTAGGTGGTGAAGATTTCATGAAATATGTTATGCCATTTGCAGAAACAATGGCTGATTATAGCTCAGAAATCCTTAAAACTCAGTCAGAAGATAAACAACTTAAGTCAATGCATGAGGAATTGACAGAAAATCGGAAAGAGTCTTTACCAAAAAGATCTTTTGAGCGGTTAGTATCAAAAGTAATTTCTGGTGAAATAAAACGTAATAATGTCAATTAGTTAATAAAGGTAAGAAATGAAGAACTTATCAATGATTGGTAGACCTGGTTCTAAATCCGTAAAAAATATAGTTAAAATTACTGGAATTCCAAAATACAGGAAGACTGCTAAAGTTCTTATTAATTATGGGTTGGCTGGTAAAAAAATGGAACAGTTTATTAGAAACTTCCCATCAGCTAGAGGAAAATATTTTATCAACCAGTATGTTGGATGTTCAAAATATAAAGCGGTGAAGGAAGCTGAAAAGCAAAAAATCAAAGTTCCAAAAACCTATATGGTACTTCCAAATTTTGTAGAAAGTTCTAACTTTCTTACCAAAAGATTACATTCCCAAGGTGGAATAGGTATTGCCAAAGTAATAGGTAAGACCAAAAAAAACAATGAGTATTTTCAAGAATTTATTAGTGATCGTAGATATGAATTACGTGTTCATGCCTTCGCATGGATTCCCCAAGAAGAATGGGTTTTACAAAAACGTTTTGGGCTACCAAATGAAATTGCTTGGAATTTTCATAATGGTGGTAGATTTCAATCTATTAAAAGCACTAATGGTTATAATTTATTTAAAAAAGCTAAAGAAATTTCACAAAAGATTCTTAAAATACGAAAAATGGCATTTGGTGCTGTAGATTTAATAGTAAATTCTTCTGGGGAGATATATTTTATTGAAATTAATTCCGCTCCTGGGTTTACTGGATTAAGTCAACCAATTTATGTAAACGCTTTTAATAAATTAAAATCTATGGCAGAAAATGATGTTTTGAAGTTGTGCAATAAAAGGTAAAAGATATGATATATGATTATGGTAGAATAATTAAACCTCCAAGATCAAAACATTGTTATAAAATTAATTTTGGTATGTCTCTATTGTCTATAAAAGACGAACAAATTTGTCGTTTTGTTTCTTGTAAAGACCGTCTTCAAGATTATTTTAAAACAACATATTACAAGGAACGTGAAAAAGATGATTATCACTCATTTTTTCCAGAAAATGAAGACCCTTTTCCTTGTACTGAAAAACTAAAACTATTGTTACTACTTGACACCACTAAACACACTGTCAGAGAGTTTTCTGGGGCATTAGATAATTGGCATGTGATTGAAGATTTTGCAGGTATTGAAAGAACTAAGTCCGAATTAGTGAAATACGATAATACCTCTAAAATAGGAAAAGAAAAACTAGTATTGCTAACTGGCGATAAAATGTATACAAAAAAACTACAGCTACTATCAGCAATGACTTTATTTTTAAGATTTGGGTTTTTTAATCCTACATTTAGTATAAAAAGTATAAAAGATTTAAATACTTCATTTAAAGAAGTAATACATAACAACAAAGCTTATGAAGTTAAAGATAAATATCATATGGGAGCAGTTATCAACTTAATACCTTCTATTTTTAAAAATAAAGATGAGTTATTTGAAGGGCTTGTTGAATCTGATCTATTTCCTTTAGGAAATCCTTTAATGTTTCATTCACGTTCTGGTATCGTCGCTTTGTGTGAAGAAACAAGTGTCGTTAAGGAATTAAATACCAGGATGTGTAATTTAAAAAAGTAATTTGTAGTATTTCGATTAGTTACTAGATATAATACCACTAAAAATATAGGTATTAATTCTTTGATAACTAGTTTTAAACGCAAGAGGCCATACATGGTATGAGCCGATTGTTAAGATTTAATTCTTTGTTATTAATTAATAACACTGATAACCTTGAATTAGATGAGAGCGCGTGGGTTGGTGGGTGGGCGAGCCGGTGCCGGAGGCGGTAAATCCTTCGGCTTATTAAAAGCTTCATGAGAAGCAAACGCATAAAGCGTGGTAGACATAACTAACCTCCTTTTGATGAGGGAGCTAAGATTATATTACAATTTTAGCTCCCATTTTTTTATCTTATTTTATTAATTTGTATACACTAGTGAAAAACCGAATACAATGGGTTATCAAAATCCGGTCTTAAGAACCAGATCTCTATCCACTGTAATACACTTGTTTTTCACTATATATATTTAATTTTTGTAAAATTTATTGCCGGGCTAATTAACTCAATAGGTAGAGTATAAGGTTTAAAAAAAATCTTAATGTTTCTGGTTCAAATCCAGAATTAGCCACAATATAATAATAAACTTATCTTTAATTATGGAATTAAATTATGAGAATAGACGAAAAAGGGTTTTTAGTTTTTGACGTCGAAACTTCTGGACTTTATAATAACGATTATCCAGCATATGACAAACAACAAGCTTGGATTGTTCAATTTGCTGGGCAAATTCTTGATAACAACTTAAAACTAGTAAGAGAAATTTCTTTATTACTTAAACCACCTTTTCCTGATGCAGTAATAGAAGAGAAAGCCGAAGAAACACACGGTATATCTCTGGCTGAGTGTTGGAAAGATGGAGTAAGTCCAGGAAAAGTACGATTATTTCTTAAACCGGTATTTGAAGGTAAATTAAGACTAGTAGGACATAACGTCAATTTTGATAGTAAGTTCTTACATAGATTTACTGCCAACAAAGCTGAAAGAGCGCAATTAATTGAAGCCTTCAAACAAGGTATTTGTACTATGCGTTCTGGTACTAGTATATGTAAATTACCACCAACTAAGGCAATGCTTAAGTATAAAAATCTTAAGTATAAAAATCCAAAACTAGAAGAGTTACATGAGTTCTTATTCAATGAGAAATTTGTTGGTGCCCATGATGCTCTCAATGATGTTAAAGCCACAGTACGTTGCCTACGTGAGATGATAAAAAGGGGTGCGATAAGGCTTTAGGAGTTATTATGAAATGTATTAAAAACACAAAAGGAAAGGTAATTAGAGTTACCAACTTACTTGCCGAAGAACGCGTAGATTCTGGAGATTATAAGTACTGCGGTAAAGCAGAATGGAAGAAACAATCTAAAAAGAAAGCTTCTGTATCAATCTAAAGTAGAAGCTCTCCTATCGTGGTCGGACTCTTCTTTAGAGTTCAGAAATAAAATTGAATAATGTCCGTATAGCTCAATCTGAATAGAGCAATGACCTTCTAAGTCGTAGATTTTCGGAGGTTCGAATCCTCCTGCGGATACAAGGAAAAATCATGAAAGAATACAAATTAGATTTACATGGTGTTAGACATGTAAATGCTAGGCAATTAGTAATCTCTCTCATAGAAAAGTATTGGAATGTACAAGCAGAGTTAAAAATTATCACCGGTAACAGTTTGAAAATGAAAGGTATAGTTATAAAAGTAATTAAAGAATATGATCTACCTTATCAAGTAAGTGAAATGTGCAGGGGATTTTTAATTACTTGGACGGGATAAAGGAACTTATACAATGAACAGACCAATAATTGATTATAATACAACGGATGTTAGAATAATAAAACATAACGCATTACGTGCAGCCCTTAGAGGTGATGATGCTATGATGAATTGCACTACTTACATTGATACACATGCTGGACCCGGATGCCATAACAACTGTCCAGGTTCTCCGATGATTGCAAGTGACCATTTTAATGAATTATTTTTATATGAAAATAATCCCGAAGATTTTAATAAATTAAAAAGAAACATGAAAGCTGGTTGTATTCTTAGAGAAGCCGATGGGTTTAAGTCGTATTGCTATTCTGATAAGAAAACGTTCGTTTTCATGGACCCTCCATTCAAATCTATTAGAGATTATTTTAAAGTAGCAAACTATTTGCAGACTGTCCCTGGGATAGGTGCTCTTATGCTTATGTATCCTGTTAGTGCCTTTTTTCCTATTGAAGATTTTCATTGTATGTTACAAAGACAAATAGGGGGTGTAAATTTCTTAATAAAAAAAGCAAGAGTATCTGAAACGAAATATTATTGTATGTTTTCTTCAGATGTTTCGGTAATACCGGCATGGAAAGACATCCTTGATCATTCTAGTTTAATTGACACTTATAGTATGCAAAATCATATTGGGGATTATTTATTTAAAAAAAGGAAACAAAATCAAAGTGGATACTAATAAATTAATAAATTTGATTTTATATGGAGATGTTCATGAAACCCCTTTAAATATACTTGGTAATTTATATAAAGTCAACACTAGTGTGGTTTTTGATGATGAACAAAATACGAGATTAGCTATTGCAGCTACACTAAAAGATCTAATCACTAAAGGAGAACTTAAAATTAGTTAAAATAATGAAAAAATATTCTAAAAGAGTGTGGTTAAATCCAAAAACGTCACCGTCTACAGGAAGCATTGTTGCGTATAGGGGTCCTGCCCATTGGGTAGACCCTAAAAAAGTACAAATTCCATATACATTTCTTGAAATAGCGGATTGTCAAGTTAAAGTAAGACTTCATATGACTAAAACCGATTCCCATAGAGATTTTATTAATAAATTAGAAAAACTTGGAAATACGGCTCTTGAATTTGCAGAATTTTTAAAAAAAATTTAAGAAATAATTAACTAACTTCCTTATAATAATGAGACGAGTTTATTAATTTTCTTGTATTATAAAAAATTAAATGTAAAGACCGAATTTCTATGGCTTATCAATTGGTGAAAATACCATGGATGATAAACTTGTCTTTACAAACGCAAGGACCGAAGCATCTGGTTCATCCTTTTAAGATAATACACCAGAAGCACCACTTGTCCTTGTTATGCCTATATAGCTGAGATGGTTTAGCACAGCCCTTGTAAGGCTGAGACGTGGGATCGTGACCTACTATAGGCTCAAATATTAAATTTAAAAAAAGGAATTAACTTATGCTTTTTAAAGCACACTTTAAGAAAAGAGATTACTGGACAGTAATGTGTCCTGAGTGCCAATGTTCTATAGATACTTATAAAGACCCTGAGAACTGTAAGTTTGTTAAATGTAGTTCTTGTGGTCAAATTTACAACTTAGAAAATCCTGCAAAAACAATATTAAAAATAGACAATAATAATAATAACTAACATACTATAAGGTCTTTACTTTCTTGCACTTATAGTTTCTATTAATAACAGCTAAGGAGAATGAAAAATGAAAAAGTTCACATGGTGGTCACCAGGAGGAGCTACAGCCAAACTTACTGAAAAAGAAAAAATATGGTTAAAAGAGCACCCAGATTGGGAAATAAAATGGACAGCCTTTTATAGATGTAATTTTTTAAATAACTTGGAAGTGAGACGTTACGATAAGTATATGACTAGTAAAGGGTATATCAAGACAAATTAATATTCTAATAAACTAACCTATTAATAAGTAAGCACAAATAATTTAATTGGTACATATTAGCAAATATTAAAGGGATAACAGATTATACATAACTTTTTAAATAGTTAAGAATAAATAAGATTATTTTAAGGGGAGCAGATGAAAACTTGCTTCCCTTCTTATTTTAATAAATTATTCTCTATAGTGAAATTGGCATCACGTGTGGCTGTTAACCACAAATTTCTGGTTCAAATCCAGATAGAGGAGCAAGTAAAGTGTCTTTTAAATAAAAGGATAAATAAGATGAATTTTGAAGCATTAAAACAAGTTATTACCTATATAGCTAAAATAACCTGTGTTATTATTGCTATTCCCTTTGTAATTATAATTATTGTTTTAGGATTACTTATGAGTGCGGTAAGTATTACCATTGAAGCTGGTCAGGAAATAATTAGAGAAATTAAAATTATTATAGAAGACATGTAAAAAATTTAACGCGAGTATAACTCAATTGGTAGAGTGTTGGTTTTCCAAATCAATGATCTTGGTTCGAATCCAGGGACTCGCTCAAAGAGTATAAAGGTTTAATAAAAACCCTCTTGAATTCAATAAAAATGATAATAAGGAGTATTAAAAATGGTGAACGACGTAAAACAATTTGAAGGAAAAACAGTAAGGGAGCTTAATGATGAGCAGCTTACATCAATAGAGCTTTTGGAAAATGAAGATCGTATTAAAAACAGTGTTCTTGACCCTAAGTGGCTACATTATGAAACCAGAAAGGATCTTGGGGTACTCTCAGACTTTAAAAACAATCAAGTACTTTGTTTCGAAAACGATGAACTTGTTACCGCATTTATTTGTGATGGGCTTCGCTATGCCAGCTTCGATGATAAACTTAATGTAGCGAAGGCTAAAGGGAGTAAAACTACCCATGAATATCATTTTGAAAGTGGTGAATACAAGGAGAGTACTATTAAGTAAATGAAGTACGGGCGGTGACCAAGTCTGGTATGGTACTGGCTTTGGATGCCAGGAATCGGAGGTTCAAATCCTCTTCGCCCGAATTTTTATTAGTATGGTCTTTAGTCCGTAAAACCCAATGTCTTTAGCTCGGGCTACCTCGATGAATCAGAAATCTTTAAGCGCGATCTTTTAGAATCCCAATCCTTTAGGTTTGGGAGTATGTCAAATTAGCAGAAGTAATTCAATTGGTAGAAAATTATCCACCAAGATAATAAATGCAAGTTCAATCCTTGTCTTCTGCTCCATTTATGCGGTAATCGTAAAAGGCGATCACTTATCTTCAACGGTTTGTATTGACGATATCTATACATATATTTCTGTTATGAATGATAGAGAAAGAAAAAAAGTGAAATTCTTTACTACTGCCCATAAAATGCGAGTATAGTTCACTTTGGTAGAGCAATAGCCTTCCAAGCTATGTGCCAAGGTTCGACTCCTACTTCCCACACACGCCCCCCTAATCCAGGCAAACGACTATAAAGGAATTATTATGGCAAGTTTAGAAGAAATTGAAAATACTTTAAATCTCATACGCATGATTTGGAGAGAACAGCCTCAACTTAGATTATGCCAGTTATTAAATAATACAGCACGCCTGTATAAATGGAAAGATACGGGTCTTTTTTACATATCAGACAAAGAATTAAGAGAAGGTCTACAACAGTATCTTAAAGATATGTTAAAAATGGATCTAAAACAACGCGGCAAAAGTAATTAACATGAGTATTATGTGTACTATGGGCTTTCATGATTGGAAAATTATTGAAATACCAAAATGGTTGATAAAAATTGAGAGAGTAAGTGTTGTCCCTTATATGCGTGCTTGTAAAAGACCCGGGTGTACGGCTAAACAAAAACAAAAAAGTACAGGACCGAACAAAGGTCAATGGTATAATATAGCAGAGGTTTAGAATGATTGAAATAGTTTATACAGATAATGGTAAAGTAGTACCAGATGAGCAACTTGAAAAATGGAGTGAACAAGTAATAAAAGAACATAAAAATTTTGGTTACTTAAACATTGAAGTTGGTTCCTCAATTATGGTAGATATGATAAGAGTGCTTATTGTAAGAGAAAAATTGAAACCAGAAGAAGTTACTTTTTTTAATAGAAACAAAGAGGAACCTATAAAAATAAATAGTGCTGGAAGATTATCAGATTGGCCAAGTAATTTTTGTAGTAAAGGAAATGAACTTCTTTATGAACTAATAACAGCCTGTTCCAAAAGTAAAAAAAGAAGTATCTAAAAATAATTTATATTAATACAAGGATAGTGGTGCTTGAACTAAAATTAAATAACACGCTGCATGGCGAAATCTGATATCGCACTCCGTTTGGGGCGGATGGATTGCTGGTTTGAATCCAGCTACGGCGACAAGAGCTAAGAGGTATTAAAAACATGTTTACTGGAAGTGATGCAAGGTACATGGCAGAACAAAATCATAGTAGATTACAAGAAATTATTATAATGGTTGAAAAAACTGCTTTAAAGGGAGAACTTACATTAGTTATACATAATGAACCGATAGATCCTACACTAGTTAATATGTTACGAGGATTAAATTATAGAGTAACTTGTGAGGTTAATACGCATGAAAACACTATACATAAATTAATTATCGAATGGTAAAATAACAGGAAGTTGGCTTAAAGGCAGCCACTTATAATGAGTGAGGCGAAGACCTACTGCTAGTTCATTTGCTTGACAGGCTTGGTATCGGTTATTAATGTTAAGGTCTGGGCAAACCATGGTGTCCAATAGCGTAGGAGATATCTCGGTAAAGTAACGAAGCACCCCAGAAATGGTAAGGCGGGTTTCCTCTTTGGCGTAGCAGCACACTATTATTTTATCATTTTGGAGCCATCGTCTAATGGCTAGGACGTATCCCTTTCAAGGATAAAATGTTGAGTTCAATTCTCACTGGCTTCATAAATAACTATATTGCGGAATAGAGTAGTGGTTACTCGTAGGACTCATATTCCTAACACGGAGGTTCGAATCCTCCTTCCGCTAATAGCTACTTACCAAGTAGCTCTATTAATCCTTGAGCACTGACGTTATGGTAGTCAGTTAGTAAAAAAAATCATACTCGAAAAGGTATGCACGTGTTTATATGGTTTGGAACACAAACATATGAAGATTGTAGCTCAACTGGTTAGAGCGGCTGACCCAAAAATCTTTTTGCATCCACTTGTCACCCATCTATGACCGAAGTAAAAAGTTTATCATACTTCAGCGAGTTGAGGGTTCAAATCCCTCCAATCTTCCAAGTAAACCCTCTAATTTTCTAAGTAAAAAAAAATTAAAAACATTAAAGGTTCAAAACTTTTAGGCACTAAAGGAGATATTTTATGCTTTCATTTAAAGAACTAAAACAGTTGAAAATAAAAACTGATTTTTTAAATAGACAAGTGAAGAAATTTTTTCTTTCTTTAAGTGGCAGTTGTGAATATAGAAAATTAAAACATCACGATAGTGGGGATTGGTACAAATGTACACATAAAAATTATCACTTAGCAAAATATAGAGACATAACTCCTTGTGATGAAAAAGAATGTCCTAAATTAAATTAAAGATAATAATGCAGTCAGAACTCTACTTTTCAACATAGATCCCAAACTGTATATTAATAGGTATGGATTAGCAGATGATTCATATCAAAATCAAGTATCATGGTCGACTTATTTTTAATGAGTTGAAATTAAAATTTGATGAACAACTTTATGGAGCACACCCGTATAGCTCAGCCAGGTGGGGGCCATCCAATCACAACGGGTAGTCAAAGGATAACTGGAATGGTTATCTATAAGTAAACCCTAGCCAGTACTAAACTACTCAGTGTTGGCACATGAAAAATATAAAATTACCAGTAAATTATAATGAACTCCACTATAAAGATAGACGTATTGTACGTGAAGAGTATATTAAATTACAAGACGGTAAATGCTTTCACTGTAGTGTCTCATTAGATAAGAAGCCCAATTTAAGTGTAAGAAAATTATCAGTAAATAAAAACCTTTTCCCAAAAGGATTCTTTGATTATCCAATACATTTACATCATAATCACGATACTGGAATGACTATAGGGGCTGTTCATTGTTATTGTAATGCAGTATTGTGGCAGTACTACCATAAATAAAGAGGACTACTTATGGAAAAACTTAGAACTAAATCGACTTTCATAAAAGATAAATTTTATGTTAGATTACTAGAAGACGATTATGTAATAAACGAAATGGCATGCAAAGATAAAGTTGATATTACTTGGTGTTGTAACTATATGCTGCGATGGTTTGATAAGTTGGATGGTAGTTCTAAAATGGCTTCAGCATCTAGGTCTCGTTGGTATAAGAATAAATATAAACCTACTGGAAAAATTTGGCACGAGAAAGATTTAAGAAGGGAAAATATATGAAAAAAGATGGTGGAAATATAAAAAATTGGCAGTTACATAATCTTACATACAAAGACGACTCTTTAAAACAATTAAAAGAGATGTATCCTGAAGCAGTTACTAAACCAAACCCAATGATAGTAACTGGCACTGTAGTTAATGAACCTACTGGTAGATGGAAACCTGGAAATCACTTTAGATCTTCTATGATTGTAAAGATAAATCGAAAAAATAACACTATTGAAACTTTAAATACAATTTACCATTTTGATCCTGAAACTGAAGGGCAAGACACTATACCTGACTTAGGTAATGGGGTACTTGGTATATTTTATTAAGGAAATATTAAATGAATAAAATAAAAATATGCGATAAAAAAGGATGTAACAACATCACAAGAACGCCTGATGTAAAATATCGTAGCATAGTTTGTGCTGCCACCGACTATGATTTTTTAATCAATGATAAAAAAAAACAAAATAAAATACCTTTTATTTCCGTAGGTAATAATGAACTTAAAGATAATAAAAAATTAAAAAAAGGTAATTTAATAGATTGTCCTCACTGTCTGAAGAAACATAAAGTAGAACTAGGAAAAACATCTGATGGTGTAGAAACTGATTCCTTAATGTTCTATAAGTGCGGAAAAAATTTATATCTTTGTGGAGTAGACGGGGTGTCTCTAAGTGCATCCAGCTGAAACATTAATTCATTGGAGTTGCAGTGATAAAGAACATAAGCAATTATTAAAAGAATACAAACAATTTTACGATGTTATTGTAAATAATGGATTTAAAAAAGAATTAGATGTATTAATAAGTGCTTCTTACCGTGTAGGCAGTATGGATGAGTGGGATGCTAATGAGGAAATAATATGAATTTATATGAAATTTTAAATACGCTTCATAAAGTTGAAGACCAGGGACCTGCCTCTTTAGATAAAAAAGAAAAGGATCAGTTAATATACAATATGACTGAATTCATTAAAGCAATAGTTAAAGAGGACTATAATGACTGATTTTTTTACGTCCGATTGGCATATGTTTCATTATAATATTATTAAATATGCCAATAGACCATTTAAAGATGAAAATACAATGAAAAATGAAATCATTAAGAGACATAATGAAGTAGTAAGACCAGAAGACACTACATATGTTCTTGGTGATGTAGCAATGATTGGTAGACACGGACTGAGTAAATTAGAACCTATACTTAAAAAAATGAATGGTACTTTTCATCTTATTCTTGGTAATCACGATGAGGGTAAGCCATTTACTTATGAAAGGATGGGGTTTACTACAGTACATACAGCACTTCAATATGATACTAATACAATCCTAAGACATGACCCAGCGTCTGCTATTATTATGCCTGATAAGTTGTGGCTTGTAGGGCATGTGCATAATCTATTTAAAATTTCTCTTAAACATACTATATGCTATAACGTAGGGGTCGATGTTAATAATTTCTATCCTGTAACTCTTGCACATATACATAAAGAAATTATTGAAGCTAAAAAAGATAGGGAATTATTTAATCGATTTAGAGAAAAAGGAGGCAGTTAACATTAAAACAAAATACTACGGTGATACCCCACTAGTATCAGCTGAACTACCAAAAAATAACACCACTGAAGCTGAAGTAGAATCAGGGCTTAATATCTGTTTATACAAGCTAAAAGAAAGTAAACTACCCTACAATAAAAAATTATTTGGTAATGTTACAGTTAATGATCTAAGAAAAGTATTAAAGACCAGTGTTGACGCAATTAGTTTTACAAAAAGTGAACTAGGTGAAGCTTGGTTTAAATAATTATTCATAAAACAAGAAAATTATGAGGAGAGTAACTTTATGTCAAATAAAGATAGATTAGGTAAATTAACGATATGTAGGAGTTGTGGGTGGTTTGGTTATAAAATAGAATTTGAAAACAATATATGTCCAAACTGTTTTAAATACATTTGAAATGTTAAAAAAATTTACTAGTTGGGTATTTGATAGTGACGGTAGAAGAAAACGTAAGAGAGAGTATAAGTCTTATGACTTAGGGTTTGGTTGGGCAATGGCTGAACATTTAATTCACAAAAAATCTATTATGGAACTTCAAAGTTACATTGTAGAGCACACTGATAGCTCATTTGATTGGGGAGCACAAGACGCTATAGAACTTATTATTGAATCAGGACTAGAATTAGAATAAATTATAAAAGTGGGAAGCTGATTGCTTGGCGCAGCCCTGAAAATCGCACTATAAATATAATTCTAAATGCGTCATAGCCTTATGAATATAAAATATCTTATATTTATAAGGCATAAGCTAATGAACGTGTACTAATTAATTTTATAAATTATAATATAGACACTTTCACAAATACTAATAATATTGGGAGAATTAATGCAAAGAAAAGTTTGGACATTGGATAAAAGAATAGCGTTATTTAAATTTCTTAAAGATCGATTTGGACCACTTAGTGCTTGGCCTGGATCGTCTCCAGTAGAAGGGGCAACTAATTTACTAAATTTTTGTAATCATTTTGCTGGATTAGTAAAAGCAAAATCTGGAAGAGCGGTACTTAATCAAGTTAGGTGGGCGGTTACAAGTCAACCATCCGTTAAAAATATTTCTACATTTTTTGAATGTAAAGCTGCAGCGTTGGATGCGGGATTTATTACTAGCAAAGAAATGCCTACTAAAGTTGAATGTAAGTATTAATTAAAGATATTTAACTAACTCTTATATTATTAGGATGTTTTAAAATTAAAGGAGGTGATACCTATATGCCTGGAAAAGACGGAACTGGTCCTAACGGTAATGGACCAAAAAAAGTAAAGCAGGGTGTTCCTACACCAAAAAACAATAAGAATAAACGAGGGTCTAAAAATGATCCCGGAGCCGGAAGAGGTGGGGGAGGTGGCATCGGCGGTAGAGGTAGAGGAAATAGATAAAAAGGAGATCTTATGCAAGTAAAGCATAAGAAATTTATAGAAGACACCCTTTAAGTTACTTAGTGTAACTAAAGGAGGTGTTTAATGCAATACAAAGATATTTTTTATTTATACACTTATCATTTTACTAAGAATTGGAAAATAGTAACAACAATAAGATCCCACCCATTTAGGTTTCGATTTGATCAAGTACCTCACACTGGTGGAAGAAAGCCGTGTATTTATGGTGGTGTTAGACACATGAAGACTACACAAGAACGTAAGTGGTCTTTAGCTCATGGTAAATACGTGAGAGGTAGAAGGAGTTTTCGTATACTTCCTAATAGTTGGGATGATTATTGGCATGCACGCCGTGAAAAAGGCTGGAAGCGATCAAAAAATAAGAAAAGACAGTGGCAGTAGTTTAGTTAAAAGTTCCTATATTCGTCGTGAATATAGGGACATAACAATTATATTTTAGGGAGAATTAATAATGTTTTTTAGAACTGAAAATGGTGAAGAAAAAAAAGTAATGTTTCGGCATAATCGCGAAGAACGTCCAGATAAGAATGGTATTTATAGAGGTCATCCAGTTAATACTGAGTGTAGTATTTTTGTTGATGATACAGTGGTAGGGCATGGCATTGCGATGTGCAACCCTGTGGACCATTTTGATAAACGAATTGGTAGAAAGAAGTCTTTTGAACGAGCACTAAGAAATGCTGATTTTAATGTTAAAGACAGAACTTTAGGTTGGGCAGAATTCTGGAAGTAACGATATATAAAATAAAATAAAATTGAGAGTTGCCCGAGTGGTTGAAGGGGTTCGCCTGCTAAGCGAATGAGGTTAGAAATAGTCTCCGAGGGTTCAAATCCCTCACTCTCAGACGGGAAAATTATTATGCAATGGCTGTATAAGCTATACATTAAATTTATAAATTCAAGTACTTGGCATCATTTATATTATAAACACACTAAAGAATTTAAAAAAATGATTTCTAACGTAGAAAAAAATGCATTAGAATTTAGAAAAAAATGTGAGGAACTAGAAACTTATCCATGCCAATACTGCCTTGAATTAGGTAATAAAGTATGTATTAAAACTTGTGACTTGATTGAGCATGATAATGAGGTATTAACAGCATTAATAAATAAAAATAAATGTTGTCCTGATTGTGGAAATAAGAACTCATTATGTAAAGGACCTGAAGCAGGAGCATCACAAAATATTTATTGTACCAACTGTAATCATTGGTTTAATTTCTGTCTTGGTACTTTTACGCATAGAATTATTAAATAAGGAATTATATATATGGATACAACAGTTGATTTTACTTTTCCTGTAGTGCCTTTTTGCGAAGCACAATTAAAAGACATAAACCCTTCAGATATACTTATGAATAATATGTTTAGGGTTTGTAATGTCTATAAGGGTGGTGGAGGATATGATAAGTTTCCTGATATTGCTTTTAGACGTACTGGATGTATAACAGATAAACAATTTATAGTACAACTTAAAGGATGCCCACTTAAATGTTCTTACTGTTATGTTACTCCTGCCGGTATTAATGGGGAAGCTACATATCATTCTTCTGACCTTTTAGTTTCTATATTTAAAACCTCTATGGAATTAAATAAAACTAAGGTATTTCACCTAATGGGCGGAGCTCCAGCAATATATATAGATAAGTGGCACCACATCATATCAAAACTACCTAAAGGCGCTATATTTCATTCTGATATCATGCTAATTGAAAAAGCATACAATAAAGTAGACTTTAGTGCTTTAAATAAACCTAATTGTCTATACGCTGTATCAATAAAGGGAAATAATGCTGAAGAATTTTTTAAGAAAACCAGTACCGAATTAAATGAGAGTTTATTCTGGAAAAATTTTGATATTGTTGTAAATAGCGGTATAAGTTTTTATATTACATTTACTGATATTAATCCAACTGAAATATATCAAAAAATTGCCGATAGATACGGACTTGGTGTGTTGAAAGACTCATTTACTATTAAAAAAATAGAATATGAAGCTATAAAATAATAAAATTTATTGTGTTGGGAGTGGCGAAATTGGCTAGACGCGCTAGGTTGTGGTCCTAGTATCCGTAAAGGATGTGAGGGTTCGAATCCCTTCTCTCACCCCAAAAATAATAATAATTAAATAAGGATTTAATTTATGAAAGTAATTAAAACTATATGGAAAAAACTAAGCAGTGTTCTGTGTAAAAATGAAATTAATACAGATATTTCTGAGTGTATTCCACGAACAACAATAGTAAGAAGATAGGGTATGTGGGAAGTGGGCTTAGAGGCAGCCAGCTTTTAAAGAGTGAGACAAATACGTATCGCGAATCGATGAACCTATAAGTTGCCATGAATACTTATAGCGGAGACTGAAACATGGCCAGAGTAAAGAATAGTAGCTACCTTCTTACGAGGTGATGCACGGTTGTGATTTATAAGCTATTATAAAATATCATATACTGTAAGATGCAATCCTGCTCCTGATGATGCGAACGAAATAGATATGGCAAGTTGAAAGGAACCCCGTAAATGGTAAGACCTGACATCTCTTTGGCGTAGAAGCACACCACTATTTATTAAATATTTATATAAACCTGTAGTTACGAAGGGTATTAGGGAACCTAAGAAATGCCTCACTTCATAAATTGGAGATTAATGGCTGGTATAGATCTAATATATTATAGATATTTTTAACAGCAAAGGGCTTAAATAATGAATATAAATAAACTTTTGGCTTGGTTAGCGATAATTATCCTAGGAATTTGTACTTACCTAGTTCCTGTATCAGCAAATCAAAATTGGCATTCAGAATATGTAATAAATCTTCAAGGCAATAAACCAGTTGTTATTATTACTAATGGTAAAAATAAAATTGTGTATACACCAACTGAAGAACAAACATTTATGGTTGCTGTTACGAGAGCTATAAAACAGGGCGCTGATGCTTGTGAGTGTATGAAGATAGCCATAGATATGAATTATACCCCATATCTCGTTTTAAAGACCATATACTCAATCGGTAGCTACATAAAACTCGATCAGTTGTGCATGTGCGCCACCGAAACAGGGATAATGAAAGCTATTATTGTAAAAGCCGCTATTGATGCCACCTTACCGACAGGAGAACATAGATTTAGTAGGGATGAAATTATTCAATCACAATGTTTAAAATTAGAAAAGGAAATTGATTATATATTTGTTGTACCAGCATTGCCCACTCTTCCACCCATAAAAATAGATATAGATAGCGATAAATCCTTTGCTACAAAAACAACTTTTTAAAGTATATAAAAACGTAAGAACCGAAGCAAATAGTTCATCAAACTAAAAAGATAATGATGTAGTAAATCATTACGTAACAAAAAACAACTTAAACTATTGGCACTCACTTGTTCTTACAAAAGTATTCTAAAAATTCTTAATGAATTAATACAGGAGCCTCGTATGACAGTGCAAAAATTTAATAATAGTGAAGTGGTATTAAACACTGATGTGTATTCATTACATTTTTTTAATCATGGAGAAGGTACTCCCGTATTTATAATCCCACCACACGCAGGAAGACATGGAAACATCGCTCAAAAAATGATTGATATGTGTGTTAATCAAGACAAAACTGTCTTTGCTTTTGAACTTAAATCAGCAACTCAGGCTACAAAAAATACATCAATAAGTAATCTCATTGAAGCACTGACTGAGTGTCAAAACTTTATAGGTAAAAAAGTAGATATAATTGGGCTATGCCAAGGTGGATGGGTTTCTGCTATCTATACTGCTTTATATCAGGAGCGAATTGAAAGATTTGCAGCTTTTGCAACCCCAATTAATACTAAGACCGGAAAGAAAAATGCAATAGAAGATTATGTATCAAGTAATTCTTTTATTATAGCGTATCATAAAAAAATTGTAGAAATGCACAACGGTATCCAGCCAGGATATATGCAATGGTTGGCTTTCTCAATGGTTAGACCTGAGTACGTTTATATGGAACGATGGATGCGTTTACAGCAACTAATGTTGTCTTGTGATTATAATGGGCTTAAAAAATGGAAGAAAAATAATGACTGGTATGATGAACCACAAGACTTAGCAGGGGTTTGGTTTCTACAAGCTTTTAAGAATTTATTTTATAATAATGATCTTTATGAAGGAAGATGGAAAGTATGTAATAAAATAGTAAATCTTAATAATATAACTTGTCCTTGTTTTTTATATGCAGGAGAAGATGATGATATTACTCACCCACAACAAATGTTTGATATGAAAAATAAAATAGGGACAACAAATGTTAAATGTACTTGTTTTCCGGGAGCTGGACATACTAAAGTATTTGTAGGTGCCAGTGAGCTTAAACAATTTAAGAAGGATTTCTTTGGTGAGTAATATGTTTAGTAAAATAGAAAATTGGTTTCTTAATCACTCAGCTGTGGAGAACACGGAACTAGAACATTACTATTTTTTTATTTGTAGAACTAAGAATAAACTTGAAGACTTGTATTGGTATGGTCCCAAGAATTTTATTAAAAATGTATGGTTGTATAGAGAATTTCTATGGACTAATCATTGGTGGGATTACGTTTATCTATTAGAAATGATAAGGACTAAACTTACTATTGATAGGCAGTATTATGATAAGTATGGTACTTCAGTAAGTTCAAAAATATATGCACTTGAAATGAAGCTTTGTGCTCTTATACTGGAAAGACTAATTAGAGATGATTATGATTCAGAACTCATTAATAAACATGATAAAAAATGGCGAATTGATCAATGTAATGGTGATGATTTTATTGATTGTATTAATAATAGAAAAAACCATTTAACGGGGAGTGAAAAAACTCAAGAAAAATTAGAGTACCTTCAAACCATTAAACAGATTAATGAAAATAAAGATAAAGATTTTGAGAAGGTTTTTACTTATATTTACAAAAATGTACAGAATTGGTGGGATTAATAGTAAGATCTAGTATAAAGAGCGTGTGACGGCAAAAGGAAGCCGGCCTCAAAACGGAGGGGGTAAGGTTAATCACCTAAGAGTTAAATTTATACCCGTATGGTTGTGAAAGGTCACTGCTCTGTGGGCCTATAAAGGTTTGGTAAACACATCAGGAAGCCCGTTATCCAAGGGAAAAATGCTGGCGGTAATGTTCCAGTAACTCTAAATGCAGGTTCGAGTCCTGTCACGCTCACTAATTTTAAATAAGGAATATTCCAGAGTACTCTAATGGAAAGAGGCTTGCCTGTTAAGCAAGTGTAGTCCTTAATTTGGTATGGTGGTTCGAATCCACCCTCTGGAGCCAAAAAACATAAGCGGAAGTAATTCAATTGGTAGAAGCCTATCCTCCAAGATAGTTAATGCAAGTTCAATCCTTGCCTTCCGCTCCATTAATTAATAAGCGTCGTTAACCCGTACATGGAAGCGGTCCAGTCTGTAAAACTGGTGGCCTAACGGTCTCGGGATGTTCGAGTCATCCACGGCGCACAATTAAGTTTCAAATTATTTTAGATAAAGTTCCACGAGATAGAAGTAAAATAAAACTTTAAAAGGAAAAACGATGAAACTATTGAAACTATATAGTCAATTCTATATAAAAAAATTTATTAATCTTTTAAATACTGAAGCCATCCCTCTTGAAATTGTGGATTTATCTGGTAAGGTATATAAAACCGCGTCAAATAGCATTAGCCATAGGTTAATTATAAAAGATCCTAGATTTTTTAAATCTTTACATTCCCCTAATGCTTTATCTTTAGGTGAAGCCTACATTAAAGAATACTTTGACATTGAAGGGGATGTTAGAACGCTATATACCATGCTTCATGATAGAATATTGAATACTGAGCAAAAGAAAAATAAACTAACCTCTTTCATAAAATCTTTTGTGGATGTAAGACAAAAGGAAAAAGAAAATATTGAGTATCACTATGACGCTCCTAGTACTTTTTATAGAATTTTTTTAGGGCGAACAATGGGCTATACGTGTGGTTATTATCCTGATCAAACCACCACAATGAGTGAAGCACAAGAAAGAAAAATGGATATCATCTGTAAAAAATTAAAATTGAAAAAAGGTGAGCATCTTCTAGATGTTGGGTGTGGTTGGGGTAATTTTGCAATTTATGCTGCTGAACACTATGGAGTTACTGTCACAGGTATTACTTTAAGTGAAGAACAAAAAATATATGCAGACAAATTAGTAGAGGCAAGTCAACTCAGTGTTTCAATTAAAATTATGAACTACCGTGACCTTCCGTTAAATTATTATGATAAAATATCATGTATTGGGATGTCAGAGCATGTAGGTCAAAAACATATGCAGGAATTTTTTAATACTATATATAAAACACTTAAACAAGGCGGATTATTTCTACATCATAGTATCACAACTAATACTAAAAGACAAAAAGGATTAGAAAATTCTTTTTTAAATAAATACATGTACCCTGGAGGGGAGTTAATGTTTGAGCACGATCTTGTTAAGTGTGCTGAAATAGCTAACTTTGAGTTACTAAATGCTGAGAACTTTAGACCTCATTATGTTACAACGTTGAATGATTGGATAGATCGAATAGAGGATAGAAAGTCTGATATATTGAATGTTATTTCCGAACAAGTGTATAGAATATACCATACTTTTTTTATAGGGTCAGCAGCCTCATTCAAATTAAAAGAAATATCCTTATTTCAAAATCTTTTTTATAAGACTAGTGTATATGACACTGACAATTATTTTAATAGTATCTGTGACTACTCCCCCTCTAAGCCGAAGCTATAGAGGAGGCTTCTTGGGGGATTAACCCCTGAGACTGTAGCCCCAGTCTCAAAATATTTATGGCAGCATTATGGTCTCTATTTAGTACTAAATTGCAGTGAGGACACCTGTGAATTCTGGTTGAAAGGGTCTTTTTTACGACCCGCCCGCAAGCTGGATTTGAGCACATTTGGGATGTATATGCTGGATTTACTGGTATTAATTGTTTGCCTAAAATTGATGCTTTATATTGTAGAAAAAGTATGAACTTATTCCAGCTTGCGTCAGCGATAGATTTATTTAAACCAGATTTTACCGACGCACCATTAGGTAAATATCCATCAGAATTAGGATCTTTTATTGGAGTAGCTCGCTTAACCATATTCTTTACGTCAAGTTTTTCATAAACTATAACATTGGAGATAGACAAGAGCTTGTTGGCTGTTTTATGGAGAAAATCATTACGTTGGCACTTTATTCTGTAATGACATTTCCTAATTGCTTTTAACAGCCTGTAGTATTTCTTTGTTCTTTTAGTAGTTTTTGATAACTTTCTTTGTAGATTAGCGAGACTTTTTTCATTAGCTCTAAAACTTTTTGGTGATTTTACAGAATTTCCATCTGAATCATAATAGAAATCATTTAAACCTAAATCTATTCCTAAAAAGGTAGTTGGATTCTGCTTAATCTCTACTTTAAGATGATTCTCAAAGGAGAAGCAGACAAACCATTTACCAGCTTCTTTGGATATAGTTAAGGTTTTAATTGTTCCATTTTCTGGAATTTCTCTGTGGTATTTAATCTTAATATTACCTATTTTGGAGATTTTTAGTATACCATCGACAGGACGTTCTTTAAACTGTGGGTAAGTAATGCTGCTCCAGTCTTTAAACTTTTTAAACTTTGGAAAACCCGCCTTAGCTTCCCCAGATTTAATTCTTCTGAAGAAAGATTTATAGGCTGTGTCTAAACGTTTTAGTGTATTTTGAAGCACCTGTGAATGTACTGAACCAAACCACGGACGTTCTTTCTTTAGAAAAGTAAGTTCATTGCTTTGTTCAAAAAGACTGATTGAAATACTGTGGTTTTCATAAAGCCAGATTCTGTCCTCAAGAGCCCAGTTATACAAATACCTACACATGGAGAACTGATTCTCCAGGCGTGTGGTTTGAGCTTTAGTAGGATAAATTCTGTATTTATGTGTAAGTAGCATTTCTCTCCATAAGTAAAATAATTAGTTTCTAATACATAATATATCACAGCATGTGATGTATGTCAACTAAAAACTTTAACTTATTTATAAATAGGTTAAATAAACCAGTTCGGCCTATCCATCCACCACCAAACTTTGTTATGGTGGGGGTATTTCGGCCGGGGAAGATAAATGCCGGAATGATGGAATGAAGACATACAGGACTTAAAATCCTGTGACCGTAAGGTCGTGGGGGTTCGTATCCCCCTTCCGGCACATATAAATTTAGTTTAAAGAGCTTTTAACTTTTCTATAAATTGATGTTAAAGTGTGACAATAGTGTAAAGTAACAACATAGGGCTATCGTCCAGCCTGGTAGGACAACACCCTTTGACGGTGTTGACATAGGTTCAAATCCTATTAGCCCTTCACTAAAAAGGAAGAAAAATGAATGACACAGTAGGTATATTTTACGAACTATCTGATGGAAGAATTGCTAAAACATATGGATTTTCAGATAAGGGGAATACTGTTTCTTATTATTTTGATAAGGAACAAGGTAGCCATAGCATTTCTAATAATAAGTTCCAATCTTGGAAGCCAAGACTAGATCTAAAAGATTTTCCAAATGCCTCTGACCCTAGGTTACCTTATATTTTTGATTTATATTATGATATTAAATATACGTCTGAACTTAAGAAAGAACTTAAAAACCACTTGTATGAAGATGAAATTAAAGAGTTAATGATTGAGCATAATATTGTATTATAGAAGGGAGAAAGAGATGAATAATAACAACGGTGAAGTAAACACAAGTAAAAAATTAATGGAGCTTTCTTATAATAAAGAATATTATATTATGAATCTAAGTACTCCTGGGGGGCAAAGTGAGGTACTATCCATGTATAAACGAGCACATGTTATTTATAAAGATAAGACCATTACAGAATTTTCATTTCCTCCCCCTAACAGATCTCCCGTCCTTATAGAATGTGATGATGCAGGTGAAATTAAACACACTATCAGCTCTATGAGAGTTTATTACGATAAAGAAGCTGCTACTAAAGGAGTAATTCAAAAACGTATTGAACTTTATCAAAATAAAGCCGAAGATTACAGGTATAAAATTGATACTATAAATAGCGAAATTAATAAATTGATGAAATATATTTAAGGATAAAATAATGCTAGAAAGAAATGTAATGCATGTATTTACAGATGGGGCATGTTCTGGTAACCCTGGACCTGCTGGTGCTGGAGCAGTGCTACATTATAATGGAGAAGAATGTAATTTATTTAAGTATCTTGGTAATGCTACAAGTAATATTGCTGAATTGTCTGCTATTAAAATGGCATTAGAAATAATTAAATCAGAATCTCAAGTAAGAATTTACACTGATAGTAATTATTGTATTGGTGTATTAAGTAAAAACTGGAAAGCAAAAGTAAATGTTGAACTAATAAGAAATATTAAAACTATGCTTAAAAATTTTAAGAGCATTCAATTCATAAAAATAAAAGGACACTCAGGACACACATATAATGAAAGAGCGGACACATTAGCAGTTAAAGCATATCAACCATACCTAATCCATTAGAGATATTCTAGCCAAAGAAAAATAATAAAGTAACTATATAACTAGTAAAGGGGTGTCACATGGCAGCTACAATGGCACAACTACAAAACGCTATACTACTTTCAACAAAGGCTCACTACGGTCAGTACGACAAAGCAGGAGCTCCTTATATCTTACACCCTATTAGGGTAATGATGAGAATGCCGACCATTGAGGGGAAAATAGTGGCTATAGGGCATGATATTATAGAAGACACGCCTATCACTATAGCAGATCTAGTTAGAGAAGACTGGCCTGATGAATGTGTTTATGCTATTGACAGTATGACTAAATGTAAAAATGAGAAGTACTCAGATTATTTAGATAGGGTTATTAGTGATCCATTAGCTTCTGAATGTAAACTAGAAGATATGAGAGACAACTCAAATATTTATAGACTTCAAAAAGTAGCTAAACACCATCTTCGAATGATAGCAAAATACCATAAAGGAGCAACAAGAATATTAAAAGCATACCCTGAATTCGCTCCTAGATTTACATTAATAAATTAAAAGGAAATGAACAAATGTTTAAAAAACAATTATTAACGTTAGCACTAATGATTTTTACAGTCATGAGTTTTACAGCTTGTGCCCCTAAATCTTTTACTACTTCTGAAAAGGTTATTTACACATCGGTAAAATCTCTACAAGCCGCAAAAGAACTTAGAGTAACAGCTCTTAAAACTATTGGAGATATGTACAAAGCGGGTATCCTAATAGACACAGATTTTCAAAAAGATGTTATTAGAGTTGGGGACAATTTACAGGAGGCAATAAATACTACTTCAGAAACTATTTTAATATATTATAATGCGTCTACCATCAAAAATAAAGAAACCTTAGCAGAAAAAATATCTTTGTATCAAAAAATTTATGGCGAATTCTCGGACTTAGTTATGCCTTATGTTCTTGAACATTTGGTAGAATAAAGGAGGAAACTTATGGATGATTCAACAAAAATTCAAGTTGGTGTAGCTGGACTTGAGGCGTTATTTAAGTACGGTCTTCCTGCAATGATTAGCATGTTGACTATTCTTAATAACAAAGAAAAAATTACTATAGAAGATATTTTAGCCTTAAGAGGTGAACTTGATTCTGCTAGTTATTTTGAACCAGAACTTGAAATTCCACCAGTTTTAAAAAACTAGGTTTAATTGTTTAAAATAAAAGGCACGACCTAGTAAATTACTAGGTTGTGTCTTTTTTTTATTCCAGGAGGTTCTGATGAAAAATAGAATTTTTCACTTCTATGAATGGAGAGAGTATTACTTAATTCTACCTAAAAAAATTAATAAGCATTGGAGATGGTTTGAAACTGTTGAAAGACGTAGAGCATTAACACCGGATTCTAATCAAACAGACACTCTATCATATAAATGGGTGTATCGAATCAAGGAGTATAATAAAATACCTGGATGGGATAGACCTTTTGAATCAGGAATAGATGATAAATGAACTATTGTATATACGCTTTTGTAGATGAAGAAGATAATCCATATTACATAGGAAAAACTAAAAACTATAACAAACGCTACAAAGATCATTTATTTGAAGTTAAAACAAAAAACATGCTTCCAAAATATATACAAGCTAGAAAGTTATTTGGAGAAGGTCACAGTTTTAAAATGAAAAAATTGGCGGAAGTTGCTACTGAACAAGACGCTTGGTTAATTGAGCGTGTATTCATTAAAGAATATTTTAAACGTGGATATAAACTCACCAATTTAACTAAAGGCGGACCAAACGAAGAGCTATTTAAACCTAAAAACAAGGTATAATATGTCAATAACAGGAATAATTTTATTTTGTATAATAATAGTGTGGATTTATGTAATAAAAAATCAAAAATATGAGCACCCAAAACAAATAGAATGGGAAATATTGGATTGGAATGAGATGCCTACACCTAAACAAGAAAAAACAATAAATAATAAAGGAAAATAAATGCAATCAACCACTACTTGGACAACAACTTATGATACGTACTCAATAAAAAAGGCGGCTCAAGACTGTCGTGATAATAATAAACTCATGTATGAAAATGAAGTATCCTATAGTCACCAACCTGAAACAACTCAGGGCATTAAAAAAGCTTCAAGAAAAAGCACCGATGAAATAATTGCAGGATTGAATAAAGCTGTAGAGGGCATTCACTTGGATATGCATGAAAATAATTACGATGAGCCTAAAATAATACCTACTATTAGAAAATTCTTAAAAGAAAAAACACCAGGTCACTACGAAATTCCTATTGTATCTGCAGTAACAACAGAAAGTAAAAAAGAAGTAAAATCTTCTGAGAATATCTATAAAGAAAGGGCTGACACACGTCCTTTCCCGTCGACAAAAGCAAACAAAGAAAAAGAACTTCCATTTAAAGATCTTACACCGGAAGAATGTGCAGCGTTTATTTAAGGAGATTAAATGTATTTAGAAATAAAGGGACATGATAATGATTTCGGATGGCCGTTAGTAGAAGCTCTTGAAGAATTGTGGAAATTTATAAGAGAAAATAATTCTGAGTGTTTTTTTGACACAGAGATAAATAATATTGAAGAAAAATTTATAAGTCCTAATGACTTATTTCAATGCTTAAATAATAAAGGACACCTAGTACCATTAATACATAGAACATGGGTATTACGTACTTATTTACGAGATGTAGAAACTATGACCAGAAATCTTGATAAAGAAGGGGTTAGTAAATATATGAGAAAAGATTGGTTAACTAAGATGAAACCAATTGAGGATGAATACACTAAATATCTTAATGATTTTAGTATTGAATTTCATCAAACTAATAATTTTACTAGCAAAGATGAAAACGGAGAACATGCATGGTTAAATCTAACTAATGGTGAAGCAGGGTGTTTTTAATGGAAACAACTATACATAAGATAACAATGGTAAGACACTATATAAAAGAATGTAGTGTACAAATAACAGGCAATTATACATCTGATCAAGCTATGAAGAAAGGATTGGATTTAATTGATAATCAACAATACAATGAAGGTCCCTTGGAGTACCTTGGAGATCTAGATGAATTTAGTATTAAAAAATTTAGTCCTAATTAGAACTAATTTTAAAAGTACTTTCAGATTTTCCCCATCTGAAAGTACTTATCACCTAAGAACAGGAGTACTAATTGTGGAAAAGAAGAAAAAAAGAAAACTAAATACAGATAAACTAAACTTAACTGCTATACTAATAAATTGTAATACTAAAGATATTAATACTAATAAGAAATATAGATACTATAGGATAGAGAATACTTATATGTCTAGATAGATAGTTGTTTGTTTTGTTAAAAAATTTTTTTCACGCACACGCCGCCTAAGAACAGGGCTTCTATTTATACCTACGGTTTTTAAAACTAAAAACCCTTCCTAAGTAAATTAAAAAAACAATAATAAAAAAAGATTAAATACACATATAAGTATTAAATCAGGTTAAATTTACCTCATTTATCTATACACCCCCTCCCTAGGTATTTTATACTATTGTTTTGGTGCTATTATTATTTTTCTAGCACGAGCTACGCTTGCACATTTAGAGGCAGCTAGTCTTACCACTTGATAAGAACATTCTGCCCTTAATTTCCACATTTTATCCTCTATACATACCTGTTTCATTAAAGAATCTACATAGCTTCTAAACGAATTAGGAATAAGTCCCAAACGCATTAATTGATAAAGAGCATCGTGAATTAAACTAGCTCTCATCCAGTTAGGAGTATCTATTGAAGGACCTGATGGACCATCCCATGCGTACCCTTTTATACAAGTTAATACCCCAATAGACGATAGTTTTAAAAATGAGTTATCTATAGTATACCCAATTATATCTGTTTTTATACTATAAGTCTCATATAATTGATATTTATAACCCTTTTTGTACTTAATTTGTTGCATAACTGTCCTCCATATTTTTAATGAAAACACCTAGTACAATTACTAGTAAGTTACTTAAAACAAAAAGAACCAGAACATAAATTAATACGTCCTGGTCCTTAGTATTAAATAAATTTAATACAAATAATTTTATTTATTGCTTTCAATATCTACAACTTCTATCACCTCATCCGGTTTACCAATAACGGCTAATTCAAATCCTGCTTTATCGAGGTCAAGCCCAAGAGTTACACAAATCTTTTCAGCTAGTCTAACCAATTCAGTAACAGATACTTTGTTATCATCTGCTATAAGAGCCAACTCATCAATAATTTCAGACACTAAATCAATAGAAGCTTGTACTTTAGCACTAACAGGTAGTTTAATTTCCTGTGATAGTGTTTTATACATAGTCAACACCTCTTTAGCAGTCAACATATTATCATCCGCATAAGCCTTATTAATAGCTTCCCTTACTTTAAGTCCCCAGCTAATTAATTGAAACATTCCTACTTTTTCCATAACGTCACCTCCTATTTAATTCCCGCCCACTCTAAATAAAATGAATTTAAATTAACTATCTTAGTCTTCAGTATAAAGATAGTGATTATACATTACTAGTTTCTTCAAAGTCTGCATCAACTACGTCATCTTCCTGAGTTGTGTCCTCTTGGTCTGGCGTTGATCCTTCCTGCGAGGCTTGTTGATACATAGCTTCGGCAAGTTTGTGGGATGCTTGGGACAAAGCTTCACTCTTCTCCTTAATTGCAGCCACATCTGTACCGTCCTTGACCTTTTTCAAGTCTTCACAAGCTTCTTCAATTAAAATCTTAGTAGCATCTTCAAGTTTATCAGTATTTTCTTTCATATTCTTTTCTGTTTGATGAATAAGAGACTCCGCAGAATTCTTTGCTTCTACAAGTTCACATTTCTTTTTATCTTCGTCCGCGTGGAGTTCAGCGTCATTAATCATATTTTTAATTTCTTCGTCAGTAAGTCCGCTTGCAGCGGTGATACTAATAGATTGCTCTTTATCAGTAGCAATATCTTTAGCCGCAACATTTACTATTCCATTTACATCTATATTAAAAGTTACTTCTATTTGGGGAACCCCTCTTGGTGCCGCAGGGATATCAGATAGTTCAAATTGGCCAAGGGTTTTATTACCTGACGCCACATCACGCTCTCCTTGGAGTACATGTATTGTTACTGCAGGTTGATCATCCGCCGCTGTAGAAAATACTTGGCTTTTCTTAATAGGGATAGTGGAGTTTTTTTCAATAAGTTTAGTCATAATCCCGCCAAGAGTCTCAATCCCAAGACTTAAAGGTGTAACATCCAAAAGAAGCACATCATTTACATCTCCTTGAAGAACCCCTGCTTGAATTGCTGCCCCCATAGCCACCACTTCATCGGGGTTAACACCCTTATGAGGTTTTTTTCCAAATATTTTTTCTACTCGTGCTTGAACTGCGGGCATACGAGTCATCCCACCCACAAGTACCACCTCATTGATATTACCTATAGGAATTTTTGCATCTTTAAGTGCAGTATTACATGGTCCTTCTAAATTATCAAGAAGATCCGCCACAAGGGATTCTAGTTTTGCTCTAGTAAGTTTTACATCAAGGTGCTTAGGTCCATTTGCATCGGCAGTGATGAATGGTAGATTGATATCTGTCTCAACAACTGAAGATAGTTCCATTTTAGCCTTTTCTGCGGCTTCTTTTAGGCGCTGAAGAGCCATCTTATCAGTTCTGATATCTATGCCCTGACTTTTTTTAAACTCATCAGCAACGTAGTCTATAATTCTGAGGTCAAAATCCTCACCACCGAGATGCGTATCACCATTAGTAGATTTTACTTCAAACACCCCGTCTCCAATTTCCAGTATGGACACATCAAACGTGCCTCCACCAAGATCGAACACAGCAATCTTCTCTTCCCCTTTTTTGTCAAGACCATAGGCTAAAGAAGCGGCAGTGGGTTCATTAATAATACGTTTTACATCCAGCCCTGCAATCCTTCCTGCATCTTTTGTAGCTTGTCGTTGGCTATCATTAAAATAAGCTGGTACAGTAATAACAGCTTCTTTAACTTCTTCACCGAGATAATCTTCCGCCATTTTTTTAATATCCGCTAATATAAATGACGAGATTTCAGCTGGACTGTGTTGTTTTCCTCTGAGATTGATCCTAGTATCGCCGTTAGATGCCTCTTCAATTAAAAATGGGAGCACTTTTTTATCTTTTTGAATCTGAGGAGAGTTAAACTTCCTACCAACTAAACGTTTTACACCGAATACAGTATTTTCAGGATTTGTAATGGCTTGACGCCTTGCTGTTTGTCCTACTAATCTATCACCACTCTCAGTTAGAGCTACTACGGATGAAGTTGTTCTATTCCCCTCTGAATTTGTAATTACTTTAGGTTCTCCTGCTTCCATAACAGCTACACACGAGTTCGTTGTTCCAAGATCAATTCCAATTATTTTAGTCATTTTTCCTCCAATCTATAAAAATTATTTAGTTTTACATTACCCACTTATTGTAATGGGCAACTTTACTTCGTCTTCTACTTCTTTTACAATAGTGTCATAATCTACACGCTTTTGATAAGTACCTTCTAATTCTTTTGCAAGTGCTAATTTAATCTTTTTCAAATCTCCTAATTTCATAAAAACCTCATCCAACTGTGAATCAGCAATTAAACCATTAACAGTAGTTTCTATTACTTCATCAGGATCAAATTTTCCAGCTTGTACTTTAGACCTACTCATAGCCTCTACTACATCACACATCATTAAAACTGCGGCCTCTATAGTAGCAGGCTTAGGTGTTTTGTAGCGATAAAAGTCATCCACATTTGACTCAGACTTATTAAAAAAATATTTAAGCACAGTCTGTCCATGGTGCGTTGATATAATGTCAATAATATCTCTGGAAAAATTTGGATCATTTAATAGTATGATCACAGAATCACTTACATGTCTAGTAATGATTTGATAACTAATACGGGGGTCTAAATCTTTATGTGGGTCTTCGTTATCTTTTTGATTCTCTGTAAACATAGCAGGATTATAAATCTTTCCAACATCGTGGTAAGTAGCGGCTATTTTCATTGTTTTAACATTTAATCCTAGTGATAAACTAACCCCTTCTACCATAGATGCAAGGGCTTGACAATGTTTATAAGTTCCTGCCGCGAGATCTCTAAACTTAGCCAATAATGGATAAGTTGGGTCTAATAAGTCCACAGTATCTATACTAGATTCAGTTGAACTATTACCATTTTCTGTACTCATATAATCTCCTAATATTCTACATTTTTTAACTACTTTTAATGATAAAAATAAATTACTCCTGATTATTTTCTATCATATATTTCCCACAGTCACAAACAATTAGTTCTCCAAACTCAATATTAGCTAAAGATTTTTTTTTACCACAAACCGAACAAATAAATTCCTTGTAGTGCTTACTATCTTTTTTGTTACTTACTTCTTTTTTTACTCTCCCATTAACTTTAAACATTACTAATCTCCTTTTATGGCATATAGTCAAAGAACGATGGGTCTTTAGATAACAGTTGCCTAATAGGCATGTTCTTTGCTATTATATTATCCTGAATAAGAAACTTATATTTAGGTAAATCATTCCACCTATCTATACGTTCTTTTATAATTCTATTTCCAAGCCCATCAGTCTCCAAAATATTAGAAAACTGAGCAGAATACTGAAACCTTAACCACTTCATATACCCTGATTTCATTAAAGCCCAAATAATCTCATAACGCTTCACATTTAAATCCTCTGAGTTGGTAACAAATACCTTTCTCCAACCTTTAAATGTACTATCTAAACGTTCATCGACTGTGGTATAATTCTCTGGCGAAAATACACTAACTATTACACCAAAATCTTGTATAATAAATTGAGTAGTTACATTTTTAATAATGTTGGTTATTTTATAGGGCACCCTTAGTGCCCCCAAAAGCACCCCAGTATCATACGAAAGTCTATCTATGGACATAATTTATTTACCTTCATGTAATAATAAGCATTTTTCTTTATGTGTTTTAGGTTCTACAACAGTAAGTTTTATTTTACCTTTCACCGCACTCACATTAACAGTAGATTCAGGAGAATAGTCATTACTTAACAACTCAGTGGCTATATCAGTTGAAATGAATTTTTCAATAGCCCTTGTAATAGGTCTAGCTCCAAATTTCTCATCCACTCCTTCTTTGTAAATAAAATTACGTACTTTATTATCAAAAATTAATTCTATGTCTTTATAGTCAGTAGCACTAGTGTGAAGATTGTCAGATAGTTTAGTTAATTCTAAATCTATGATTTGCATATAGTCTTTCTTATTTAAATCTTTAAAGTGGACTATTGAATCAATTCTGTTTAGAAATTCTGGTTTAAATTTACCCTTTAAAGCTGTGTCTAATGCAGAGTTCTTCTTAACCTCAGTAAGTAATGCTACATCACCAAACCCGATAGTTTTAGTAACTTCTTCTACTTCTTTTACGCCAATATTAGAAGTCATCAAAATAATAGTATCTTTAAATGATACAGAAACTCCTTTACCATCAGTTAATCTACCCTCATCTAGGACTTGTAACAATAGGTCGTATACTTTAGTGCTTGCCTTTTCAATTTCATCAAACACTACTACAGAGAAAGGATTTTCAGCTATGGCATTAGTAAGAACACCTCCACTATCATGCCCTATGTATCCTGCCGGAGAGTTATGTACTGAGAACTCAATTACATATGAAGTGTCTTTTTCTACCGCAAGGTCGTAAACTTTTCCTGTATATTTTATTTTTTTTATGTCTTTAAGTTGAAAATATACATAATTATCATCTATCCAAGTCTTTCTTTGTATATTAGTATTTTTAGTATCTTCAAAGTCTATATTAAAATTAAACTCACTATTAAGTTTTTCTACTTGATTACCACTAATATATAATCTATATCTTTTTCTGTGCTTAGGATTTTTAGGAGTTTCAACATTTTTATATGTTATATATCCAAGTCTTCTAAATAGAAGTTCCATTTGAGAAAATAAAGTCGAAGAAACTGTACTATAATCCATTCTTCTTTTTATAACTGTACACCCATCACCAAATACTGCAGTCTCAAGAAATCCTTTTACTAAATTATCAGGTAAATCCTTAAACCAACTTGGAACTTTTTTTAAATAGGTATTACGCCCAAATAAATCACTCATCATTTTACATACTATTTTAGATGACATCCAAACTCTATGAGAATTATTATTAGATCTATCTTCGAGGCTAACTTTAACATCGTTACCAAAAACACATCGTATAAGTTTGACCACTTCTGTTATATAAGAGTGTTCTTTACTATTAAAAGTAAAGTTAATAGTTTTACTAGGTCCTGAACTTCCTCCTTCGCTTACATAGTATCCAGCTAATCTAGTAAAATTCTCATTCACTTCAATATATCTTGGTACTTTGACTTGCTTCTGGGCCCAAATATACTCATCGTCGTATTTATAGTAACTATCACTTTCAATATAATTAACAAGGTCTATTCTATTAGGGTATATCCCAGTAGATTTATATCTAGGGTATGCCACAATATCATTTTTTTCTAAGCTTGAAGCCGCTACCCAGTTTAATTTATAACCAGCATAAGGAGGATTAACACAGTATTCCTGTTTACAAGTAGGTTTACATACTCTATAAGAACGTTTTTCTCCTTTATCGCAATTATCGTGTTTGATTGCTAAAACCTCGTGGGTCTTAGTGGTTACTACAGGTACATTAGTATTGCTCATCACGAGCTCTACCATTTCACCGTCTTGGTCATATTCGTGTACAAATTCAACAGCCCGTTCGTTACCTGTATGTGAAATTACTTTTTCCCCTATCTTAATAGCTTCTATGTTTTTTAAGCTACCATCTCCCATAAGAACCTTACTACCTGGCACAAAACAACCAATTAATTTTGCATATTCATGATCCGAAGAGTACTCTGAGCAATCAATAATGATTCTATTTTTTTTAGACTTAATCAAAGAATCAGCCAGTACTTTACTAGCTAGTGTTTTACCAATACCTGTTCTACCCGCAAATAAGAATGAACCAATAGGCTTCTTAGGGTCTTTGAGCCCTACACTTGCTCTTTTCACTGATTCAGATATCTTGTCAACAGCTGTGTCTTGTCCAATTAAAGACATTTTCATTTCAGAATTTAATTTAAGAAGCTCTGCTTTTTTAACTGCTTTAAAACTTAGTCCTTGCTTCTTCTTTTTACTACTGTCATGTCCTTTAGTGTATGATTTTAATCCATTTTTTCTAGCAGGCTTCTCGTCTTGCTCATCAATTTCTTCATCTTTTTGATAAGAAAGTACTACATCAAAATCAATGCCCTCATTAACTCCCTTACAAAGACTAAATAACTCTTTAATTATAGGAGCAGGACTTAATTTAACTCCCATACCATCAATAAGCTCATAAAGTTCTTCCACATCTATAACACATTCTTGGACAATGAAAGTTTTAAAACTCATATTATTGTGAAAATATCTTTGTCTAATTAAATGCTCTACATCGTCAATCTCAAAATCTTTAACAAAAATGTACTCACCTATCCTATCCCACCAAACCTTGGTTTTGGTCCATTTTAATTCAGATAGTGATTTCACATCCTCTGAAGACGCTTCTTTCTTTTTTGGGTTTTCCATATAATTCTTAGTGGCTTCTTTGTCTGAACCATCAATAGGGGAATAGTTTCCCTCTGAATCATAGTAAGTTTTACTCCAGTGGGAGTTCTCATTTAATAAAGTACCTTCATCATTATCACTTATTTTAATTTTTAATACATTATTTTTATTAATGATAATATTACTAGCATCTAAACTAGGGTTATGATTTATAATAGCCTTAGTTAATTCTTCTCTTACTTTTAATAAATTAACTTCTTTTACTACAGCAGGAGAATTAAGATAAGCCATAAATTGGTTAAGATTAGCCACAAAATGGGCAATTAATACATCTTCATAATAACTTCTTGATATTTTACCCTTCTCACTAACAAACTGTGTAAGAAAGTCTTCTAAATCACTTTCAGGAAACCCTATAAGTAACAACTCATAGTCAATAGAGTCTATCATCTGGGGGTGTATTTTATAATCGGTATTAGACATGTATTCTCCTATTATTGTGCTTTAGGTTGATTCTTAGCAGTTTTAATTACCAGCACTGCTTCATCATAGCTTAAATCATTAACATTAGTTACTGCCCTACTAACCTCGTTGTCAGACTTTTCAACTAGAGACTTAATAAGTAACTCAGGTGTTTCGAAATTACCTAGTCTGGCTAAATTTTTGATAGCCATTTCTTGTACATTATTAATAGACCCAGGCACATCTGCGTTTGGCTCATCTATCGGTGCAGTAGCCCCAAAAGGCTGATTATTAGAAGACATACTAGGTGGTGCCTGTGGAAAACCAGCGTCATTAATAGACTGGGTTACTGAATTATTTGTTGACGGCATCTCAGGAGGCATTCCAGGAGACGGCGGCAAATTTACTACAGGGGCTGGGCCTGCAGAAGGTGGTGATGGCGGTGATGGTGGTCCTTGCCGTGTATTAGGTGGAGCTGGAGCTGTCTCATAACCAGTAAACCCTGAAGGCATACTAGGAGGAATTCCCTGGCTTGGTTTAGCTGGGGAAGCTTGATTTGTTATCGGTCCTTTTGGTGTTGGTACATCTGGTGGCATTGACTGTGCCGGTGTCTGTGAAAGCGGTGCCGATGGGGGCGCTGATTGAGAGGGAGGGGTCATTTGTTGTCGGTATCCTCCGTCTGAAGATTGGTTATCATCAACAAGATGCAATCCAATACCCCATTTTTTACAAGCGTCCTTCAATGCCTTTGAGTATGCCCCTTTATGTGCTGAGCCAGCCTCATCAGAAGAGCGTAATACTGAACCACCAAACCCTTCTTGACAAAACAGCTCTTTAGATACAGGGTCTTTAGCACAAACACTGACTCTTATAATAATTTGATCATTAATGGTTTCTTGTTCCATAACACTACTTGACCAATTCATACCAAATACCTCGTTCATTCTATCTGCTACATCTTTCCAAGAAACATAATCATATGTTCCTCCACGACCTTTTCTAGATTTAATATCATCAAAAGACTCATATAATGCTTCTTTAATATCTACCATTTAAATCTCCTTTATATCATCATTATATTATAATTATTAATTTTTGTTTGTCAAGTAATTATTTTGAAAAATATATTATATTACTTAAATTCTCTCCGGTCAGTAATTATCTGGAATAGTATGTAATATAAACATTTATTTTAAATTGTCAAGTGTTTTTCTTTTGTGGGGTGTATTAATTACACCCCTTTATTTAATTAATTAATTTCTTTAATTTTTAGCGGCTTATTTTTAATAGCCTTATGGATATTTGATATAACAAATGTCTGTTTTATTGGCACTACTACATTCCCCAAAGTATCATCGACCCAATCTTTAAAAGATACTAAACTTCGTACATCTATATTTTTAGTTTTTATCGCTCTAGCGTTATCTACAATCCATTTTCTGGCTTTTTCAGTGAACCCATTACCTTCCATTACAATGAATACATTCTTTTCTTCCATACAATTACAATCAAATAAAAGTTTTACTAATTTATCTTGGGCGGAACCTGGTACATGCTGTGCTCTACATTCAATTCTATAAACTCCTATATCATGGAGATACAATAAGAACTCCCCATAGGCATTAGCACCAAATTCATTAGTATAAGGTACATTTTTTAGAAGATAACCTCTTGGACTGCTTGCTATAACAGCCTGACTTTCTTCAGTATCAAGCTTACTATAATATACAGACTTAATGCCGTATTTAAGAAAATACTTTTCTACTTGATTCTCCAAGTCCTTGCCTGTTTTATTCGCATTATAACCTTGTTCGTCTACACCTTGAGTGATTGCTTGTACATTTGTCATTTATTTAATACTCCTATTATATATTGCCAATAATTCAGTGACTTTTTTTCTTGAGTCACCATCAGCAGAAATAAATCTACTGACTTCTTTAGTTTCAATTCTATCCGCGTTCTTATAAAGCTCTCTGGTTACTTCATTGTCATGATTAGATATTAAAAATCGACACTTTGATTCCTCAGCTAATTTAACTAATAGTTTTTGTTGCTCCATATTAAAACCAGTAGCACTATAATCCGTAAATGCTGCTGTGTCTGACATAGGTACGTACGGAGGATCAGCATAAATCACGTCGTTCTGGTTAGCTAGTGCTATTGTTTTCTCAAAGCTTTGATTATAAATATTAACATTATTCAATTTTTTAATTACTGTTTTAAATGCGTTCTCTGGAAAATTAACATTAGTGTATCTACCAAAAGGAACATTAAATTTACCAGACTTATTATATCTACATAACCCATTAAATCCATGACGATTTAAATACACAAAAAATGAAGCTCTTTTTACTATATCCTTAGTTTCATTAAATTGTTTTCTTATACTATAATATACTTCTTCTATATTATTTTCCTTCTTAAAAAGTAATTTACATTCCTGTATAAAAGTTTCTCCATTTTCTTTTAATAAATTGTATATATTAGTTAAATCTTTATTAACATCACTGATTATATATTCTTTAAAATCCATATTCATAAATACAACACCAGAACCAACAAAGGGCTCAATAAAGCGCCCCGTTATTGTAGGAGAAAAATCCTCCCGATTATGTATATACCAATCTAAAAAATTTATACTCTGTGATTTTCCACCTGCCCATTTTAAAAACGATTTCGTTATTTTCATATTATTAATATAAACACTATTTATAATTTGTCAAGTTATTTTATTTATGATTAGCATTAATTCTTTCTATCGCTTTATTAAACCATTCAAGCTCTTTTTCAATACCGATAAAGTTCCTATTATTATGTAAGCAACTAATTCCAGTAGTACCACGCCCCATAGCGAAATCAAGAACAGTGTCCCCTTCATTAGAATAACATTTAATTAAGTAATCCATAAGCTTAATTGGTTTTTCTGTTTTATGCCCATTTTTTACTCTTGGATTTGATATCTCTATAACACTAGTGGCGTGTCTATATCCGTTATTAATAGTTGTATTATTTCTTTGTTTACCATAAGTCCCACTAAAAGATAGCGCTTTTCTTGTTATTTTATAAGGAGTACCTTTGGTTTTTTGTTCGTTATAAGTTCCTGGTTTATCATAAAATATTAAAATATTTTCGTGCATCCTTAAAGGTTGCCGCTTTATATTAAGCTGTCCTGACCCTATGGCTTTCTTCCAAATAATGTCATATTTATACCAATCAGGGTTACTTAATATCAACTGGCTTGTAAACGGTTGGGCTGAGGTTAGCACCACTAAACCTCTAGGTTTTAAAACCCTTTTAATATTTTCCCATAAAGGTTTAAATGGAATAACGACATCCCATTTATTATTTGTTGTACAACTCAACCGTAAGGCGGGTCTGACAGCACTAAATCTACAGAATTATCAGGAATATTACTCATAACATCCAAACAATCCCCATAGATAAGTAACCCAGGACCAATACGCCTTACAGCTTCGTCTTTTTTTATCGAGTCAGACAAAGTAATCTCCTATCCCTTTTTTAACTTCATTAATAATATAATACTTTTTCCTAAGTTGTCAAGTAATTATTTTTACTACTAACGCAACGTTCCATAAGCACCAATCTAACTAAGTTCCCATCAGCACTTCCTTTTAGCTCTGACATAATAAAACCCATTGCTTTTATAGGAGTAGCATAAGAATCAAAGTCAACATTATTAAATATCCAACTCTCTATTTCTTTTTCTGTCATCATAGCAGGTATAAAACTTTTCAATATATTTAGGTATTCAGATTTAGATTCATCAACCCCTGAATACTCTAAAACAATGAGCTCTGATTTAATTAACTTAGTAATAATACCATTAATGTCGTCTTTAGTTACTTCTTCCCCTTTCTTCTTATTTAACCTAGGAATTTCCCCTAAGATCATCCTCAATGTGTATTTCTTATTAATATCTTTAGCCTTAGTAGCTTTTTTTAGCATCACCTTTAAATCTTTTTCTTTCATAATTATTCCTTTAGTATATATTTAAACTTTACACATAATATAATACATTTATTCAACTTGTCAAGTAATTATTTAAGAATCTGGGGTTTCAGAAACTACTGAGTTATCATCCGTATTTACTGAGTTATCATCTACTGCACTCGAATGATCGTCTATAATAGTTGAATTATCATCGGTGTATTCTGACTTATCAGTTGTACTATGGTCTGAATGATTAGAACTATCTGGATTATAACTATCTTTATAAGTTGTGTCCCCACTACTAGCATTAATCACACGTTCTAAAGCCTTACCTCCCTCTCTAATACCAAACACAGTACCTACGGATGTAATAGCTGTATTAACTGATTTCCAAGCTGGGTGTGGTGGAGGATTATAAGGAGCCAATCTAATAACCTTACGTTCAGGATACATTTTTATCCCTTCTATTCTCCCATCTTCCCCTATTTGAAGGTCAATTAACGGTTTTGGTTCTTGATTTATTTGAGTAAGCATGGCTTGTTGATACGCGGCATAATTCGGGTCTATTAATGCGGTATTTCTCGAAGTACATGATGGAAGTATAAATACAGATAATAAACAACCAATTAAAAAATAGTACCTTATCATTTTATCACCCCCTTTCTTTTTGTAAGCTTTTAAATACTAACTTATTTCTCCTTCATATTGTCCCTCCCCAAAATGGTTTTTGTTTTTAGATCTTCTATGTTTACCGTCCGGAACAGTAGTCCCATCAGTATCTTCAGACGGTCTATTTCCTGAATCAGCCTCATGAAAATGTTCTTTATTTAAATCAGCGTGATTATTAGTCTCCGCTTGTCTAGAAAATTCCCTCTTACGTATAGAAGGGTCTGTCATTTCATCTATATCACGCGTAGTTTTATCTACTGGATTCACTTTAGTATTACAATTTCCTCCTACTACTTTTGTATAATCATGTTGTTTTCGTTGAATACCTGTAGTGTGTTTTCTATTGCCACCAAAATCTCCATCACTAGAATCACTAGATGAATTATTAACTGGATTATCATTAGGACTTAAAAAATTCATAGTATTACTCCTTTATTTTCGTTCTATTATTTCTTTACACCACGATAAATCATCAATAAATTTTTTATAAACTTTGTGCTTAATTCCTCCCAATCTTACTAGATAAGATGGGTGATAAGTAACTACTATACTTATTTTCTCTGTGAATTTATATCGTTTGCCCCGCATAGAACTAAGAGAAGTAGAAGGTGTTTTATTTAATAGGGCTCTGCTTACGTCACCTCCAAGCGCTAGTATAATCATAGGCTCTATAGCATTTATTTGTTCTACTAAATAAGGAAAACAATTATTTATCCATTCTTCTTCTAATTTAAAACCGGGTTGAATAAAGCATTTAATTAAGTTTGTTATATAAACATCCCGTAAGGATAATTCAGAATCAATTAATGCTTTATCCAACAACTTACCCGATCTTCCTATAAAAGGTAATCCAGCTTTATTTGTTATTGTATTTTCATCAGCTCCAGGACACATACCACATATCATTATCTTAGAATATGGATTTCCTTTAGCAAACACTAAGGATGCACGTGTTTTATATAAATCACATTTTTTACAAAATTTAATTTTTTCTTGTAGCTTGTTTAATTTCATCTTACCCTACTTATAACAAATAATTAAGAAAAGAATAACCCATAAAAAGGATTAACTAATTTTTCAGGTGTGCTCATATCCATCCAGCCTATTAAAACGCCTTTGTTTGAAACACATCGTTTGGCCGCGGCTACTAAATCCGCAATCATAGGCAATGTTTCATTAGTAATACGAGAATAACAATCAAGAAAAATAAAATCAAATTTTTGTTTAGTAGTGTATAGATAAGTAATATAGTTTTCCCTTACAGCGGTTAGCCTTTCATCATAAATTATACCATAATCTACTTGACTGTTTATAATATCTAAAGACTCTTCAACTACCGTTAATTTTTTCACCTTATTTAAAGATAGAATATATTTAGTAGCAACCCCGAGACCTAAACCTAGTACTAAACAATTACCAAAAGGCTTACTACTAATTTGCCATATATAGTCACTTAATTCTCGGTCGGAATAAATAAGTTGTTTATCTTGTTCCATGAATAACTCGTTATTCATACTATAAACTTTAATATTACCGTGTTGTGACACTAAATCACCTTCTATGTAATGAAAACTACCTTGGTCCATAACGGTCTCCTACAAGTATTAAATTATATTATTAAGTGAATTTCATTTCTTTTAGTTTTAAATTATCTGCAAATGTAAAAACTATACGTAACTCAGCACCGTTAGTTAAATCCTCATTATAAACTGTGTATGACTCATATACTTCTTTAATTGGATTAAAATATCTGGTGCCCATATTACATTCTTTTGCTACACTCAATAAGTTATCAAGGTACTCATTAACTCGTTCCTTTACAGAGAGTTCCCATTGTTCCTCAGAAGTAAGTAAAGCCTCAGTTTCCACAATTTTTTCCTTTTTTTTAGGTGGTATTGTTTTAGCATAGGACTCTTTAATTACTTTTTTCTTAGTAATATTCTCAGTATTTGATTCTTTAGATGTAAGTTTTGTCATAATTAATTTCCTTTATTGGTTTTATCCAGTAACTTTTTAGCTTTTTCTGTTTCTTGTTCTTGATCATACACATCTGTAGTCAAACGAACAAGTTTTCTAGCCCATTCCGGATCATCCTCATTTCTTTTTATTTCTTGATAAAAATCCTCAATTTCGTGCCCTACAATTTTAGCTTTGTCTTTTTCATCAATATAAATATGCTGCAATTCGTGAGAAATAATTCTTTGTTTGTCTTTTAAACTGGCTAAATCCCATGCCCTTTTATCTACAAATAAAATATAATCATATCCCTCTTCAGCAGTATTATCAGTAGTAAAAAATTTAATTTTAGCAGAGGCTAGCTCAATACAAGCTAGTACCATAGCGCCACCGCTCACTTTTTTCTTTAAGTCATAAACTAGTTTAAATTTTAAATAATTATACTGAGGGAATCTTTCAGCTAGTATATAATAAAATACTTTCTCTAGATCTTCATCCGATGTTTGATATCTTAACATAATTTAATACCTTTTAATTATTACTTCGTTGATTAAAATGCTCCGCCAAATTTATCAAACTGTCTGGGGAAGCAGGACCAAATTGTTTATTATTATTTCTATTATTTTTTTTATTACTATTTTTATAATGAGGATTTCCATTACTATCGTAACAAATTTTTACTGTTTTGCCATTTTTTAACTTTTTTATTACTATCTTTCCACCGTCTTTTGCACACTCACTAAAATTTTTAACCATTTAGTTCTCCTTAATTAATAATAAAATCTTTTCTTACTGTATAAATATGTTTACTAACAAACCTCAAGGAAAATCTATATGGGTTAACTTATTTGCAACCTCAGGTTCTAACACCCAATAAATTTTAGCTGTATCCGAACTTCCTTTTAGTAATTGAACATTGCCAGTAACTAGTCCACGTTTAATGAGATTAAGTATAGAATCAGCACTTTCTGTACAATTATTTGCAAATCCTAATACATTAGTACACTCACCAAATTCATTAAATATAGGTGTTTTTCTTACTCTTAAAATAAACCACTTTGAATTACCCTTTTTATGCTCAATGTATCCAGCTTCTATATAATCACAAGGACAGCCTTGATCAATGCAATGCTGATCAGTAATAATACTTATGTCTTTAAATCCGTGTTCCCTGCCGTTCTTTTTAAACGATTGTAATAACTCTGAGGTAGTTTTACCAACCACTTCTTTACAAGTAGGACCACTTGTTGTTTTAATACCATAAAAATCTGTACAAAAACTAGAATCTATAAAGGCATATTCAAATTCCTCATTAGCACCGCGCTCTTTATCCCATATATATCCATCCACCGCCTCTGTTAAAAAATTAATTCTATTATAGGCACTAACCATTTTATTATAATACACTTCTCTATTTAATTTTTCATTCTTTAAATCAGTAATATCTCTTAAATGCTCAATTACTTTAACTACTTGACCTTCTTCGTTTAAAATAGGATAAGATCTACAGTCGTACCAACCTTCGAGCCTTTCAATATATCTTTCAAGTTTTTCTGGTTTCTTACTTATTTTACACTTAGCTGTTTGGCAGTCATCACAAGGAGCAGTACGACCTATTAACTCATAACACCTACGCTTAACTACAGTAGATTGGTCCTCACCAAACATAGCTAAACCGGCTTTATTATAGGCTAATATATTACTATGAGCATCTTGTACACCTATTACATCAGGTATAGCGTCTAATATTCCTTTTATTAGGGCACTTGTTTCATCGATTTCTTGTTGTATTAAAACACTCTTCGTAATATCTTGAACTGTACCTACGGATTTTATAGGGCAACCTTCTACAGTATATTCTGTTTCACACCATCCTACAACATACTTCAAGCGTCCATCAGGCATTGCCAATCTGTATGTAGTAATATAAGGGGTTTTATTGTCTAAAGAATTAATATAGGCATCAGATATTTTGTCCCGATCCTCATGATAAACTGATGTTACAAACATACTCCATAAATTTATAGAAGTGTCTTCTTCTACTTCAAATATTTTATACATTTCATCTGACCATATTAATTTACCGGGACATGCACCTTCTTTCCAAACATTATTTGGTGCAAGCAAAGACCAGCTACCTATCAAAGCCATTCTTTGTGATTCAGCTAGTAGATACGACATATCTTGAATTTTTGTATCCGCCTGTCTAATTTTAGTTATATCCTCAATAATAAACATATAACCAATTGTTACATCTCTGTCATCCTTTATAGTAGACTTAGTCATATTAAACCATTTATTTATAGCTTGAATATAAAAGGAATCAAATGTATGTGGCTTGTTAATAGCAGGCTCAATTATTTCACACTCTTCAGTTATAATTTGATTATTATATAAACCACTTAATTTTTTATTTATGAGTTCTTTTTGGGGGATATCTAAAAAAGCTAAGAAGGGTTTATTAACAAATTTAATTTTACAAGAAGGATTAACAATGCAAATAAATTCCTTTACTGAATCGAATGCATATTTCCAGGAATCAGTCTGGTCTTTTAGATAACCATTAGTAGTTAGAGTTCTAGTTAGATCTCTAAGTTTATTTAATTCATCCATTTTTATCTAAGCTCCTATCCAAGCTTTAATTGCATCTTTAAAGACCATTAACACCCCCGTAGCCATTACTCCTAACAAAGAAGTTACACCTATAGTAATCATAGCTATATAAGCGGTCAATTTAGTGCCTATTGCCGTTTGATTAATCGATAATACATCCACTTTATTATCCAAACATTTAAAATCCTCTTTACAAAAAACATTTAATTGCCTTTCTACAGCCCTTATTATACATTGTAACCTAGTTTCTAATTTTTCTAACTCTTTAGAACTAATAGCCGCATTAGCTTTCAAATCCAGTAAAAGATCTTCTTTAAGTTTTATAAGTTCTTGATGGATTTTATCTCTGTCTTTTTGTGATTGTCTAGAAGTTTCAGCTATCTGCTCATGAAGCCTATTAAGGGTTTCAAATACATAAGAAAACCATTGTTTTTTCATAATCTCGGCTTCTTCTAAATGCATGTGCACAATTGGATCAGAGAAATGATCTTCCCTCATTACAGGTTATTTCCCCTTATGATTTGATTAACTTCTTACCACAACAGGGACAAAACGACATGGGTATACAGTATCTACTCACGTGAGTTATCCCGTCCTGGTCTTCTAGGTGTGTCCATTGAATATACCATTTATTAACGTCTGGATACCAATAAAAAACCTCACTATAGTTTCTAACATAAGACTCAAAAATCTCACAACAAAAAGCATGTTTCATTTTTTTTTAATCCTTAATTATATTAATGTACACTTCCTCCACCAACATAAGGAGTAAAATCGTATTTGCCACCTAGAGAACGCCAACCTTCAGTAGGCCAATTCTTACCGGCAACCATACCACTTATAGTAACATTAGTATCCATAACATCAAAGCCAGGAAGTTCCATAGTAGCTCCAGTAGTACCAGACCCGCTAACAGTAGTAGCTGACAAACCTAGTCTAAAAAACTGGTCATCTCTAACTCTATTTATTGTAGAGCCAACTATATAAGGATTATGATCAACATTGATCGCCCTACCACCAATATTTTGACCCATCCCAGTATCCTCCGTAATAACATTGTGATCTAACAAGTTATCTTTTGATTCAAAATCAAGAACTGTTCTGGTATAATCCGCACCCATCCTATCTCCAACATTTAATGCGCCAAAATTAGCAATCTTTGAATCGAAAGTACGCCTGATAGAAGTACTTGTATCGGTTCTAGCAACACCAGACGCCGTAAGTTCAACCTCACTAACTCCTGTAGCATCTATTTGATAAAAATCATACTCACTCATAATATTTCTCCTTTATATTTTTTAATGAGGGCTACTCCCTCTATATATAGTATAGTACATAAAACAATAAATCTCAGATTTTATTTAAAATTATACAGTCTTACTTTAACTTTACTATTATTTAATAAAAATTCTGAGTTATCATCATAAAAGGTTACACCGGTTACTACCACTTCTGAAATGCCGGCGTTAATTATCTTAATAATGCATCTAAAACACGGTATTCCGCAACTTAAATAAAGAGTAGCTCCTTTAGTAGCTATACCATGCCAAGCAGCATTCAAGATTGCATTTTCTTCTGCATGACCTGCTATACATATGTCCAACATCTCACCGGATTTAGCGCCCATAGAGTGTCTAGGGCATATTGGATTACATGGATCAATAGGTTTAATTACCTTATCTTTGTACTTATTTATAAAATTAGAATCTAACTCCCATCTACGCTCACAGCTTGGTATCCCTCTAGGAGGTCCATTATATCCAGTACTTACTATACTTTTATCTTTAACTAGGACAGCCCCTATTCGTCTAGATAAACACTTAGAATGTCTTGCTGCTTGTCTACACACATTAAAAAAATACTCATCCCAGTTTTTAACTGGAGGGTCGGTAATAGAATAAACATCTACTGGGTTATTTAATAATTTATCCTTATCTTCATCAGTAACCAACTCAACCGGTAAATGTAGCTTCTGAGCAGTAACTTCTGCTACAAAATCCCTACGTTTTTGTATAAAAGCACTAATACCTGTTACTTTAGTCATTATTAAATATTTCAAAGTTAATGATAGTATAAATTTATCCAAAATTTCTTTGTCATCATGTAATCTTTCAATTAAAGTATCTTTAATTTCATTATAAGCTTCAGTAAAAGAATACCCTACTTCTTTTGATACTTTTAATATATTAGCTACGTCAATTATAACAGTAGAATCAAAAGTTAATATAAAACTATCGATTTTTTTTAAAGTTCTTTCTGTTACTGGACCTTTAAAATACTTATGAAATAAGGTCTTAAAAAAATCATCTAAAATTAATTGGTTTATCATCTACTACTTATCCTTAAGTTATATTATTATCAATAATTATTGGCCAATAATAATCTACATCATTATTATCTTTACCTAGTCTTATTCTTTCTTCTTCCGTATCATACTGCATAATCTTGAGTCTTTTTTTATCGTTACATATTGGGCAAGTAATATCTAACACCATAATCAAACTACCTGACCTTGGTCTGAAGATACACTCCCCCTGTACTCCACAATCACATGAGTATTTAATCGTGTCGCCGTCTGTTTTAATTATTTTTAGCATTTAAAATCCTTTTTCATCTATTACAATATCTTTAGGTAACTTATCTTCATGTTTTTTACTATAAGATGGAAACTGGTAAGCCCCTGTAGGAAATCTTTGTGAATAGGAAATCTCTATAACACACGGTAGTTCCCAATAATCTATTTCGCATTCACCTTGTTTAATTTTTAGCCCTGAACCTACTCTACCTAGAGGAATTATCTTACCTACCTGATTATATTTACCTATTAAAAGACTACCGACTTTACCTTGTTTAGCACCAGTACCTTCCTTCCAATCATAAGCTACAACATCATCTTCTTTAACAGCTTTTACCTTCCAACATGCCCTTCTTGTGGGTTTTCCTGTGTAGGTAATTTCTGCATTCTCATGAGCGTGCCAAAGAACTAATCCTTCATATTGCATTTTATTTTTATCTACCCACCCATATGCCTCATTATACGAATCAAATAGTTTCTCTTTGGGTAGTATTACAGAACTATTAGCTATTAAACTTTTTGTAAGAAATCCTAACGAATCCTCATAATTTTCTTCTGTAAAGTCCTCTCTATCTGAAAACAACACATTAAAAACTACAGCTATAACTTTATGTTTTTCCTGCAAAGCTAGTGATGTTTTAATATCTTCCTTCAATTCACCATTTAAAGTGTCAGATTTAGAGATACTTTGCATCAACTTAAACCCTTCCATATGGGATATTTTTAACTCAGGATCGATTACAAATTCAGCAATCAATAAGGTATTATACGGCAATTTCATATCTTCTATGGTTTTTACAATGTTTAAGTACTTTTTAGTATGGTCATTAATACGTCTAGTATATATTTTAACTTCTCCTATAGAAGTTACTAAAATATAATGACACAAACCATTATATTTTAAAAAAAACCTTGCTAACTTATCCTTAATCAATTTATTACATTTTGTTTTAGAAATACTTGTATTAGGTTTAGAACAACAAAACTGGACAGGTAAATTATTAAAATCCATTTGATTATTATTTAAGTCTGGTAAATCATCTAAAGATTTAGCTATTTGTAACCCTTCCTTTAATCTAGTTTCAATTAATCTAGTATAGTCAGCTTTAGCAGCCTCATCTGGGTTAAGTTCATTAGCTTTACCTCTATTAATGTAGCCATAGGTATGAAAGGTGGTTTGAATTTTTCCACCAACTAGTCCCCACTTACGGGTAATTGTATCACCAACCAATGTTAAAATGACAAATTTTACTCTCCCAGTAGAGTGATTTTGTACTAAAATTATTTCTTCCATTTTATAGCTCCTTTAATTTTCCTCAATCTTACACATAATATAGTACATTTTATGGATTTGTCAAGTAAATATTTGATCCTTAACACATCTAAGTTCATAATACCCACAACCAGGGAGCTTGTGTACGTCCTTATGACATGTTTTGCATAAAGTAATGGTGTTAGCCACATCATTTCCTAAACGTGGATTCTGGGTGTATCCTTCGATGTGATGGCAATGAAGCGGAGCTTCCTTTTGGATGGCTCCGCAAATTTGGCACTTCCAGTTGTCACGCTCAAAACACATTTGTCTAACTAGAGGATTAACTTCGCGGGATGATGCAGGTTTGAATTCTTTAGGCCATAATTTTTGATTATACACAGGACAAGCTTCTTTACAATTATCTGAACAGTATAATGAACATTCACCTTCCATCTGTCCTTTAATTGTTTTAATTCTTGAACTTACTTCTATATTTGTAGGTATAAAGTATTTACCACAGTACCTACATTTAACTTCTAAAGAGATACCATCTTTAGAAAGTCTGGGTGACTCATCAACAGTGAGTTTATCTTTATAAGTTTTATAAATAGCAAAATTATTATTGTATTCAATACTTCGTGCTTTTATTACTTCTTTATTCATTTCTTTATATATTTTATTTTGTTTGTTTATTTTTATTTTATTATGTGTTCTATATTTATATTTTCTACTGCTTATTTCTTTTTTATTGTTATTATAATATTCTTTGTGTTGTTTATTTATTTTTTCTTTGTTATTTTGATAATATAATTTCATAAATAAAGAGTGTTCTTTTTTATTATTATAATAATAACCTTTCTTACAGTCTTTACATATTGTATAAATACCATCTTTGGAATTCTTATCCTTACTGAACTCACTAGAATCTTTAACTTCTTTACATTTTGTACACATTTTTTCCATGTAATTTCTCCTTATAAGATATCTAGTTACTCCACTATCTATAAGAAAGTTAGTTAACTATCACTAAAAATAGGGTAAAGTTCTTGCATAATAACTATTAAATCATCTTGCATTTTTAGTTCCTCTATATTAGACCAACCCATACCATCACTTATAATTACCACAGTGTAATCGTCGTAAGGTTCAAGACTTTTTATTAATTCTTTTTTTGTCATACTTATTCCTTATAATTAGATGTAATATAATCATACATAATTTCTTCTACTAGTTTTTCAACTTTTTCTGTCTCTGGTTTTTCTGGTAAATCACACTTTTGATAAATTTCTTTGGTTTTTTCAAATAACATATCTGATTCACTTTTAACTTCGTCTAGAGTCCATTTACCATTCTTAATATCAATAAGTTCCTGAGAATCTTTAGTTCTATAAACAGTTAACTCGCCTGTGTCTAAGAACTCATAACCCATACGAAGTAACCTAATACTATGACTTGCCATTTTTGAATCGTAACCTACTTTATCGACCAACCTCTTTCTTTTAGCCCCCATATAACCTTCAAATTTTAACTTATTAACCCTTGCTAGTTGCCCATGAGCATAACCTACATAAGCATTGTACGCTCTCTTAGACGAGAATAAATCCCTATTATTTAGCAAAGCCTTACCATAAATATTTGTTTTTAAATAGTGGTCTTTGTGCAACCACAAAATAGGCATTACATTAGGGTTAGATTTTAATAACATACTTATCATTTTTTTAAATTCATAATGAACTACGTCATATTGTCCTATAAAACTTTCTTGTACCTCTTTAATTTTTCCTAAACCAAGATACTCTAATACGGGAGCAAAGTATACACCCATAAGGTCAACATCATCAGAGCTGTTTGGTTGGTCAGGAGGTATAAACGTATTGTGGGAAACACTTCCTCTATATGTTGCCAATAAAGTTCTATCATTGAACATCTCCAACATCTTTTCTTTCTCTCCCATCATTAATCACCTGTAATCCTTTACTATCTATTTTAAACCCATTATCCCTAGCCGCAAAAAACCGTGAGGTATGTTTAGATTTTTTTAAATTAGTAACATAATCAATTTTATCTTGAGACATTGCACTAGAACCAAAGAACAGTCCTTCGGGGTCATTTCTATAATCCCACACGCCTCCTAAACTTTCTGAACCATCTTCTTCAATAATTACTTCCAAAGCAAGACCCACGGGGTGAAAAAACTGTCTGTTAGCTTCTTGTAAAAACCCTAATTCTCTAAACTCCTTTATATTCATTCTTTTAATATCTTCGGGCATCCCTAATTCTCCTCATTTAAAATATCTATTGCGTAATCATATCCTTCCCAGTTATCTACCCCCGCTTGTTCTAAAGCCCTCATAAAACTTGAATCCTCTAAAAGACTTTCATACTCTTTAACTGTAATTGTTATAGTTTTTTCCGTCATTCACCCGTCTCCCTACATTTAAAATTTCCATTTTAACCCTATACATAATCTTTACAAATACCAAAAGTTTTTCTATGTAGTTTATTTAAACCATAAGTCTTAATTGCGTCTCTATGTTTTTGGGTACCATATCCTTTATTGTTAGCTATGTCCCAAATATTGTAGTAATCGATATCAGGTAAATTTAAAATAGCATTATCTCTATAAGTTTTAGCTATTATAGAGGCCGCGGCTATTGATAACACTAAAGCATCTCCACCTACAATCGGCTGTTGATACTCATTTACCATCTTAAGATTAATAGGACCGTCTATAAGCACACAGTCATAATTAATATCGTTATCCATATATAATTTAGAAAGAGCCAAAGCCATAGCCTGTTCTGTTGCTCTAAGAATATTTATATCATCTATAACATCAGGACCAATTTCACCTATACCATAAAAACAATTATCTTTAATTAAATCAGCAAGTTCATTTCTTTTTTTAGCGGTAAGTTGTTTAGAATCATGCACTTTATTTAATAACTTGGGAATGTTTTGTTGAGGTATGTATACAGATGCGGCTACAACACTACCCCATAAAGTCCCTCTAGCACACTCATCTATTCCTACCACACAGGAGAAACCCTTACCATACATCTCATTTTCTAAATCATATGTAGGATAAGCCTTCAATATAATTATCCAGCCACATTGGATCTAAATCTGCTCAAAACATCTGGTTTGCTATAAGCATTAGAAACTGCTTCATCTCTGCGGTCAGCTGTATGTACAACTCTATCTGTTTTATTTATTTCTCTCTGAACATCAAACACATAGTCATCGCACTTTCTACTCTTATTAAGTTTAATTGTTGTTTTTTTAATAAGGCATTTTCTATTAGATTCGTTCTTACAAAAAGCACATTTAATTTTCATTATCTATCTCCAATATTTAAAAATGTCATTTAATCTTATGTTATAATATAATACTTAAGTTTAATTTGTCAAGTATTTATTTTTTTTAATACCTCATAATATACACAGGTGAGTCATTCATAATACTAAAGTATAAAACAGGTAATTCTATAAACGCTATAAGAAACGTTAATACTAGTATAGCAATCAACACACTACATGCTTTAGTCATTAGAAATTTAACCCTCCTTACTTCAATCTATTACCAATCTCAATATTTCGTATAATATCTTGCCAAGTATTTACCCTAGTAATAATATCCGGGTTAAAATTAAGCCAACTATTCCAAGGACGAGTAAGCACCATTAACCCTTTACGCCATCTAAGCTGTGCTTGTGCCATTTCTTCTAAATTAGGAAGACAATCATCGACATAACAATCAAGTTTATATTTCTTAATATGTTGTCCTTTCTCATTACCGTCAGTCATAACCAACTTAGTAAACGGTATATTATTATGACATAACCAAGTAGCAGTAGAGTCTTTAAAATCATGCTCACGTTTAGTTATAATATAAATTTTATGACCTGATTTATTTAATATATTTAAACACTTAACTGCATTTTTATAGGGCTTTACTGTAGCCAACATATCCTCTGAGTGAACAGCCCATGTCATAGCACTACACATAGCTTTCTGTTTTTCCTCATTCGCTGTAAATATGTTTTTTTGAAACCAAAAATGATTCAAATCTTCTACCTTAGCATTTGTACCAAGCTCATAATTACAATAATCTATAGCCATGTGAGCTGTCTTACTTATTACTTCATCCAAATCAAAACCTAGATTCATTTAATCTCCTTAAACATCAGCGTTATAAATATTAGAACCATCTTCGTCTGCTACAACCAATCTACCGTTATATTCAATATTTCTTTTATAAGGTCTTGGGTTAAATGAATCTGTTTTAACAGCATAATGTATCTGACATCCTGCCACTAGCATGTTACCAATCTCAAGATACCAATTAGTTGACCCTTTATTAGTTTTAATTCCTAAAGTTTCTTCATCGTTTCTAATACCTTTAACCGTACCGAATACAGCTCTGTACATTTGACCATCTGGAGCAAAAAACCAACCATCAGTAGTCACTACTGCTTTTTGTCCTTCTTCTATTTTCATTTTAATCCCTCTTCCCTATATTTCTTTACGTCTAGTAAAAATGTTTTTACACCGGCATTTGGAATAGAAAAACATTTCCCTAAGCGAATCTGCTCCATTACCCACTTATGGCGCATAGGCTCTCTGCCTTTTACTTGCCCAGTTTCTATCCAATAATTCATAAAACCACCTTTAGAATAATTAACAAACTCAAAACCTAAAACATCCATACTATTACCAATATTATGATCATAATCTGAATAAAATTTTAATGTCTCTACATTTACTGTATGTTTTCCTATTTCTATAGTTTTATAATTTTTTATAAAATGTTTTAGTAATTTAGAAGCACCACCCATAACGTAATAAAATTTTAAAGTACCAACTCTAAGTACTTCTATCATAACATTTGTTTTCCCAAAGAAATTTCTTCCAAAGGTATATAACATTAATAGGGTACCTTTTTTTACTCCATTTTTATCTTTTTTAGCATACAAACCTAAACTTAAGCTAGCTCCTCTTTTACCATAAAAACAATTTTCTGCTTCAAAAGCCCTACCCTCTTTTGTACCTACCTCTTTAATTATACAGTCCCTAGCATAAAATTTATTGGGGGTTACTCCGTAAACATGAAGTATTTGCGACTGTAAAACTGATTTTTTTCTTGGGTCATTCCATTCGAAGTCTTTAATCCACAATTTAAATGAATTATTATCTTCGGCTTCCTTGGATTTATTATAAAAGTAATCCTTATTTACACCTTCAATTCCATACTTAGGATACTCTATGGCAAAATCCAACGAGGGTACATACTCAATTTCGTATCTTCTTTTTTCAGGACCCGCATCATAAAATAAACAAAAATTCCCATACTCAGTACTATACTCCACCCCATTGTCTTCTAAAAATGTCTTTATTTCTTCCAAATTTTTAATATCGTTTTCTGTCATAAGCCCCTCTAGTAATTAAAAGTTATAATAGATAATTATATTATAGTGTTATTTTACTTAACGTACTCACACATTATAAGCATCTTTTTAGTTTTGTCAAGGTTTGTTTATTCTTATATTTAAACCCCTCTACAAACCTTATAAATATTTTATGGAGTAACCCCGATAACTCTGCGGATTCAGTTACTAAGAAGAATTCCTTAATAAAATAAATTCAGCACAGTAATATTAAAGGGGGAGTGAGGGGTTCGATACCCACATACGGTAACTGTACGACCTCTACATTCTGCCCGTCTCATTTAAGTAACCTCTTGTTAAACTCCCCATTTATATTTTCACATGACTTTAATATAAACATCCTTTATGTTTTGTCAAGTATTTTATTTTCTGTTCTACAGTTATTAACACTTTTCTTCTTTAGTTCCGGCAGCGTACACCCGTATAGTTGATGTGCCACATTATAATGACAGTCTTCACACAAGCCCCATAAATTATCTTTATCAAGCTGTAAATGGGGATGAGTAGATACTGCTTTTTCATGGTGTAGATCTGTTATTTTATTTTCACCACACATTTCACATATACCATTAGCTCTTTTTATTATTTCTTCACGCAGTTCTTGTGGTATAAATTCTCTAAGAGATTTAGTAGGTATAGCCCCATGACTGGCATATATCGGACAAGCTAACTTACACTCTTCAGAACAATAAAGACTATGTTCACCTTGACCTATATTTTCTAAAGCATACACTCTATGATATACCTGTTGTTTAGTTGGAATAAAATAATTTCTACAGAACCTACATTTTACCTTTAACGAATTACCGTCTTTAGCTAGTTTAGGGGATTCTTCTTTAGTTAATTTATAATGAGTATTAGTATATATAGCAGAAGAATTTTTATATAATTTTTTGTATTCTGTTAGATCTTTTGCAATACTTATTTTTTTATTACCAGATAAACATTTTTTAGAACAATTTTTAGAGCAAAATAACCATCGTTCTGATCTACCTATTGAATTTAATGCATTTAGTCTATTTGATACCCTTACTGTAGTTGGAATAAAGTAGTTTCTACAATATTTACATTTTACTTCTAGAGATACTTCATCTTTAGCACATCTTGGTTGTTCATCTATTGTTAATTTTAACCCATATAAATTATATTCAGCAGGTTTTGTTTGAAAAGATTTTTGACTTTGTCTTCTAAACAATTTTTGTTTTTTTGTTAAAATCCTAGGATTATTCTGCCGATTTTCTTTTTGTTTTTTGGCTTCACATACTTTACACCAACTTCCTACACTGAAAGATCTCTTCGCATATGAACCTACTTTCCAAAATTCCCACAGTGCTTTATGTTTTTTACATTTTGTACAAATTTTCCACATTATTTATATCCCCATTTAAATCCACCTGCGGTTTTTTGTTTCCCTCTACACACCTTATAAATACCTTCATAATGAATACCAATTATTTTAGCAGCTTTCATTGCAGATGGGTATTCTTTAATGAAATTTCCTTCCAGGTCGTACTGTATTGTAGGTTTACTCACAGCTTTTTTTAATTTATTAATATTATCTTTACTTGGTGTTCTTTTAATATATTCTGGAACGTTTTGTTTTTCTAATGGGTCATCTATATACCGCCATAAAAATTCTTTAGGTAATCTGGTCTTCCCTTCACAGTTATTTAATATTAAAGTAGCACTTAAACCAGTGTCTTGTGAAGCTTTTGTAATAGATGAGTACCCTTTAATTAAATCCCCATCTAAATCATATTGTAAAACAGCCTTTGGTTTTAGTAAAGTATTCCTAATTAAATTAATATCTAATTTTTTCTTAAAGCCATCAGATTTTAATCGCCACACAAACCCACCAACCTGTTTAACTTTTTTACCGTTACAACAATTAGATATATTTGGTCTATCAAGTCCTAATTTTTCAGCCGCACATCTAATAGACTTCCAAGCCTTAATAAAATTACCATTTAAATCATATTGTAGTACCGCTTTATTATTCTTTCTAACTCTACTGTTTATAGTATTTTCAGATTGTTTATGTCCTGAACAACCTCCGCCCCCTGACGTAGAGTTATACCCGAAATGTTTATTAAAAGTATTATATTTATTTATATAGTAACACTCAAAAGTATTTAATTCAGCAATATTGTTACATCTAATTATAATATCAATCTTAAAAGCGTCCAGTCCGTACTTCTTCATTGCCCTATACAAATAGTAATCTTCTCCATTTATTGCGGATCTACGATGTTCATTCATACGTTTTGTAAAATTAATAGTTTGCCCTATGTATGACTTACTATTTATTGTATTAGTTAATTTGTAAATAACTCCAAATATTTTCATAATATTTAACTCCTTATTAGTAATATTTATATAACACATACCTACTACTAATAAGGAAGTTAGTTAAATATATATATATATATACTAACTACACCCAGCATATCCACAAGAGGGACAAGTAAAGCATCCACTCTGAAATATAATGTCTTTAGATCCGCAATCTGGGCAGGACATACCCAGTTCTCCATTTAAATCTGTTACATAGCCCATAAGGTGTTTTTTTAATCTAAAAACAAGAGTGCCTGGTCCAGCATTGTCTACTCCACCTAACGCCTTAACAATGTCAATCATAGGAGTATTATGACGAAAAAGAAACCCAAGCATACGTCCTATTTTTACATGATTAGATTGTCTAGCAAACTTCTTTTCTACCTCTTCTAATTTCTCATCATCTAATTTATATTTTTTAGCTACTTTTTTTAACTCATCAATTGCATCCATAGTTATTTCTGTCTTAGAAACAGTGTTTGTTGAAATAAAACACGCAAATGGTTTTCTCATCTCAATATCCATAAATGAAAAATGTACGTACCATTTAGAACCATTACCACGTAAAATGACCCCTTTGGATGGGTACTCTTCAGGAAGTTTAACAACATCATGTATAATATTACCATTTTCATGTCCCTTAAAAGCATCCAAAAACTCTTCTTGCCTTTCTTTAATCTCTTTAACCTTATCTTTCTTTTTAGACTCAAGAACAGCTATAGAAGTACCTTCACGATAAGTAGTACACCCTTTAATTCCTTGCTTATGGACCTTACTATACAACGCTTTAAAATCATCAAAAGATATGTCATTGGGTAAGTTGATCGTTTTACTACTTGACTGATCAATATACTTACTTACAGTATTCAAAATAGTAAAATGTTCTTGTACAGACAGCTTTGTAGCGGTAGTAAATTCAGTTTTGCCGTGCTTCAAAGCCTGATAATATCCATAATCTCTAATAGTTTCAGCTTTACATAATCCTTGATTCTTATCTATTCTATATTCACCATCTGTAGATATAAGAACAATTTCATCAGCAATACTTTCTTCTTTTAAATAATCTGTTTCAAACCATTCTCCTTTATGTATAGATGGGTATTTAAAATCCATAGGCTTTCCTTCTATCCTATTCCATCTAGTATACTCTGTAGAAAATACTGGTTCTAACCCACCAGATACATTGCCAGCAAGAATTGCTAGAGTACCAGTAGGAGCTATAGCAGCAACGGCACTATTACGTAAACCGTATTTTCTAATAAGGTCGAGTGTCTCCTCGTCTAAAACTTCCCCATGTTTCACATAACCAGTCTCTAATAATTTTTCATCATAAAGGGCAAAAGGACCCCTTTCTTTAGCAAGCATGGCGGACTTTTTATATGCGGTATTCATAAACAAATGGAGCATCCATTCTGTAAACTCAACACTTTCTTTTCCACCATAACGAATGCCCATCATCATAAACAAAGAAGCTAGTCCACAAAAACCAAGACCAATCTTTCGTTTCATCTTAGAAGCATCTTCATACATAGGCAATGGGTAATCTGATATGTCGATTATATTATCTAAAGCTTCAACCATAATATTTATATCTAACATAAGAAGTTGGTCATTAAATATACCTGTTTCAATGTCGTAGTAACGCACCAAATTTAAGGACCCTAAATTACATACATCACCAAGGTCGTACAAAGCCCCTTTGTGTTCTACAATACCGGTGTTTCCGGGTACTTCTCCACATTGTCTGGTACTAAACCCATTACAAATAACAGAGTGATAATCTTCTTGGGTTAAACAATACACATCTTCTTTTCCTATAAACTCTATTGCCTTAATTTTTTCATAGAATTTTTGTTTGTGTATAATTTTGTCTTCTTTCCAAGAAAAAAACTTATCATTTTTATACGGAAGCATGAATCCTATTTGGCTCATAAAACTATCTCTACTACCGCTAAAAAGTATCAACTCATAATTATCTTTACACCAATATTTCTTTAGCCCTCCCAGTCCATCAGGAAGTTTTCTATAGTCAGCTTTTCTACGTAAGTTAATATTAGATCTAATACCAAAATTAGATAGTAAAATTTGTACATCTTTAATTAGGCTTGGCATAGAACTATTTAATCTAATAGAACAACCTGACCTAATAGAACTAATGTTCACAGTACCGTCCGCCTGAAATAACCCCTGAAGATACCCTTTTACAAAATCCTTAGTTCCCTTAAATATAAATTCTGGGACTTCTTCTTTAATAGACAATAAACCAAACTCTTCAAAAATTCTGTAAAGAACCGCTGATTTAATCTCATACATATCTTTACTCTTAATATAACGAGCTTTTACTGTAGTATCTGAATAGTGTCCTCCGTATTCTCTTATCAAAGTATTAGTGGTCTCTACAAGTTCATCTATTAATACATTATCTTTCCCCCACAATCTAATGTAAACTTTATTATTCTTACAATTGTATTTTTTATCCCAACCTTCGTATATAGTACCATCACCTGCTATTATTCCTATAAGTCTCCCAAAAGATAAATTACCGTTCTTCCCAAAACCACATAACCCAGAACAAATATCTACGCTATCCCCAACCTTAAGGTCCTTTAATTCTTTTGGACCTTCGGGGGTATTAAACTCGTGGTAATCTGTAGTTTTAATTTCATATCCCGCAGAAGTAGTCAATTTAAATACATCTCTATCTTCACCAGTCTTATATACATGAGTAGTCTTTAGCAGTGTGGTGCCTATAGAACCATCTATTTGTCTATTATCAGCATAAACCTCATTAGACCCACCTTCTTTATACAAGTCATATATACGCTCCATACCTTTAGATGTATGTAATAACATGTCTCCTGTAAAACAAGGATTAGTTGCGCTAATACTACTACTCAAGTAATTAACATTATCCATTTTTCTAATTGTGTCAATAAACAATAACCCTGGTTCATTTCTATTATAACTACTCTTCAAAAGAAGTTCCCACAAATAATTAGCTTTTACTGTACGATATACTACAGTAGGATAACCTTTATCTGCCCACTTCTCGAAGTTACCATCCCACTCTTTCTCATACTTTTCAAAATTAATATCTGGAAACCAAAGATCCCAATCAAGATCATTTTCCACACAGTACATAAATGCGTCTGATATTAAAACCGACATATTCATTTTAGTCAGTCTATTAGGAGTGGATTTAGTTGTAATAAACTCCTCAATGTCTGGGTGATTTACATTCATCGTTACCATAGTAGCACCTTTTCTAATACTATTTTTAGACGGCACCCCTTGATACGAATCATTTTTATCAACACTACCTGATGTAATAACTTCAGAAACTTTATCAAAAATCTCTAGGAACTTTATTGCTCCTGGTGAAGCTACACCTATCTTCCTAATCAACGTCTTAGCTGGCCTAAAAAAATTGGCACAGAACCCAACTCCTCCTTCTGTTTTCAGCGTGCACGCATACTTAGTAACCATATCCATAATCCCTTCTAATGAGTCTGGATCTTTTGTCACAGACTCAATGAAGCAATTAAAAAGTGTCAACCCTTTTTCATCTACACCTATATTAGAATTAATTCTTCCACCAAATAAAGTCCTAAAATCTAAAATTGACCCTTTTAGTTGGTGCTTTTTATCCCCGTCATCTGGGAAAATAGAGGACGAAATCCGTTCACAAAAACCATCGTATGTCTCATCTTTATACTTATACTTATTCTCCCAAATCTTTTCTTGAAAACTGTCTACAAATGTCATATTCTTCTCCTAATATCTTTTATTTACTATTGCTTGATACCACGCTTTATGCCAGCTCCTATCTTTGTTCGCTTTACTATTACAAGAACGACATATGGTTATTAAATTACTAGGTTTACAGTCTTTCTTGTCGTAATTAATGTGATGGATAGTTAAATCGTTTGGATTTTTAGAATTACAGTACGGATTTAAACATTTATTTCCATCACGATTTCTTATATCTTTTTTATAATCTAAGTCTTTCCAGACTTCACAATAAAGCTCGAAGGATTTACCTCCTCTCCATTGTTGATTACCAGCACCAAAACTATCCAAGTGTGAACAAACCGGACACCTATGACCATCCGCCCAATCATAAAACCTAATTGTACCTTTATGTCCTAAAGGGCATATATAGTTTAGCTTTGTTTTATTGTTTTTATATTCACCACTTAAAAGGGTATAACCCTCCAATTCAAAAAAACTTCTTACCTCTTTAATAGTTTTCTTCATTTTACCAGAACATTCTGGGCATCTATTACCTTGTTTCCAATTACCCCAAACCATACTACAGTGATGCCCTTTATCACAAACATAATCAAGTTTAGAGTTATTGTTAATATATTCAGTGCTTAGTAATATGTAGCCTGCCTCCTTAAAAGAATTTTTTACAAGATCATAGGATGGTTTAACATTATCACTACAATAAAAACATCTTTTACCTTGTTGCCAATCATTCCACATAATACTGTGATGATGCCCTTTTGGGCATTTAAAAATCAATTTAGTATGTGCATTTTTATACTTTTCACTAAGTAAAATGTAACCTTCTTTTTTAAAAGAATTTTTAATAAAAGAAAGGCTATGTCTTCTGTTATTTATTGAGCACTTATTACATCTACTACCAGACTTCCAATTTTTCCAACTTATCGAACCTACATGCCCATTAACACATCTATAATCTAACTTTGTGTGTGCATTTTTATAACACTCACTCAATAAAAAGTAGCCTTCTTTATTAAAGGCGGTTTTTATATCACGTATATCAGGCTTAATAACTCCTGAACAGTACGGACATCTATAACATGTTTGCCAATTTGCCCAAGTAATACTGTGTTTATGTCCATTAGGGCATATATAATTTAATTTAGTGTGAGCATTTACATACTCCTCACTAAGGAGGGTATAGCCCTCCTTCTCAAAAGATTTTTTAACAAAACTATATGTTAATTTTTTTGACATTACTTATCAGTAGACCCAGAACCTCCAACCCTTGTAACATCGCTATTACAATTATCTGATTCAAGGAACTTTTTGAATATACCTTGCACTACCGCATCACCTTTATTAAATACCCTAGTTCTATCACCGAAGTTCCAAAGAAAAATACCTATATTACCATCATTTTTTACATTACTATAGTAATCACTATCAATAATTCCTACAATATTTTTAATCCTTATCTCATTTTTATTTGCAAGAGATGACCTAGGGTAAACCTCAAGTACTTCATCATCTAGCATATATGCTTTTACATCTGTCCAAATAAACGCACCTTCTCCAGGTAGAATTTCTACATCAGTGGGCAGAAAAAAATCGTACCCTGCTGATTTAGCAGTACCTCTCAACGGAAGTGTAACTTCTTCACATACTGAATAAGCCTTCAGGTAATCTTTTGCTACTACTTCAAATCCTCTAGTTCTTTTTACTTCTTTCATAATTAATTTTCCTTTTACGTCCAAGTTAATTGTATTTGTACCCTGGTAATCTGTATATACTTCTATAGTCTTTTTTTCTACTGAATTTTTAATACCTATAATCATATCGTCTATACAATAGCGCTTGATACCAAGACTTATGCCAGTTCCTGTCTGTATTTGCTTTAGAGTTACAAGAACGGCACACCGTAATTAAATTACTAGGCTTGCAGTTCTTTTTATTATAATCAATGTGGTGAATTGTTAGGTCGTTTTTATTCGATGAATTACAATATGGATTCAAACATTTATTATCATCCCTATTTCTTATATCCTGTTTGTATTCTTTGTCTTTCCAGGCTTCACAATAAGGTTCGAAGGATTTTCCACCTTGCCAATTAGGGTGCCCTGAACCACATCTAGTTATTGATAGGTTTATACCTTTACAGGTAGGGCACCTATAACCAGTTCTCCAATTACCCCAAGTAATACTATGTCCGTGCCCTTCAGAACAAACATACTCAAGTTTAATATGTGCATTTTCATACTTTTTACTTAATAAGATATAACCTTCTTTTTTAAACTCCTCTTTTATATATTCAATTGTTTTTTTATTATTACCAACACAATAAGGACATCTACAACCTGATACCCAATCCCTATAAGTGATACTATGAGAGTGCTTATTAGGACATATGTAATCAAGTTTAGTACTGCTATTTTTATACTCCTCACTCAGAAGAATGTACCCCTCTTTTTCTAAAGAATTCCTAACTGTATCAAAACTCGGCTTCAAGTTACCATGACAGTAGTAACAACGGTTTCCCGAAGCCCAATCATCCCATCTTATTGAGTGTTTATGCCCTTTAGGACAAATATATTCTAGTTTTTGTTTATTATTTTTATAAACAGTAGTTAATAAAGTGTACCCTTCATTATAGAAAGCCTCTCTTATCTTATCTAATGACAGTTTTCTCTTATCGAAGTTACAAAACCTACACCTATGTCCTAATAACCAATTACCCCAAGTAATACTATGATAATGACCTCTGGGACACCTATAATCAAGTTTGTTGGTATACCCCTCGTATTCAGTACTAAGTAAGGTGTATCCTTCTTTTTTAAAATACTCTTTAATGAGTGTAATATTGTACTTCTTATTAGCCATACTATTCCTGGGGTGCACCACATTTAGCACACACTAATTTAGTCCCATAATGGGCATCATTTACAAACTCCATATCACAACACCCACATTCTTCACCATCAATTTTATTTTCACAAGATCCTTTTAACCAGCAAGGACCTAAAAGCGCATCAGTCTCCATAGTAATTTTACTAAAGTATTTACCAAAACCATCTATTAAAGAATTAGCTACAAGTTCTCTTACAGCATCTACTTGATCATTTCTTACCTCTACAACTACTTCATCATGTACTGTTAATAAAAGTTTTGCATCATAATCACTAGCTTCTAACCTATTCACCGTCAAAATCATCGCTTCTTTAACAGTGTCGGCATTCGCACCTTGCACCCCTGCGTTTTTAGCCGCTCTTTCAACTGCACGTTGTTTAGTTACCCTATCTGGATGTCCATATGGGGGTATATTATAATATCTTTTTCTCCCACTTATAGTCTGCGAAAAACCATTTTTAACTGCACCCCGTGCCGCGTGCTCTAAATAAGTTTTAACCCCACTATACCGTTCAAAATAAGTATTAATCATATTATCTGCTTCTTTTTCTTTTATTTTAAGTCTAGCTGCCAATCCATATTTTGATAGCCCATAACAATTATGAACTACAAACCCATTGGCTGAAAAATACGGGTGCTCATTTACTGATATATCATATACTTTAGCAATACCAACCCTTTTAATGCTTTTAATATCTAAAGGAATAATATTATTGGAGTAAATAAAATCTAAAAATTTATCTAATTTGTGCAGTCTTTTAATACATATATTTCCTATAGCATTATTAGTGTATTTACTACAATTATATAGTGTATCATAATAAACCCTGTTAGACTTTAAATCACTAGGGATAGATTTAATCATTTTATTTAATATCTTAGATTGATTACGTAATGAATAAGAAGACTCGTTATATTTACTTTTTACTTTATATTTATTATTTTTGTAAGCCGTTACAAAACCGATATCGTTAATAAATTTTTGCCTAAACTTATTGGTAATTATGTCTAATGTATAATATAACTCTCCCGGATAATTTTTTCTTGTTTCTTTTAAAATAGAAGAAACATAACCAAAATTTAAAAACATTAATTGGATATCCTTTATAAGGGCTATAGATTTACTACTGTATTGAATTTTTACTGTATTACCATTTTTCTTTATAGTACCATCACCCTCCATTAACCAACGTAAAAACATTACTTGCACATCTTTTTTACTACATTTTACACACTCCGGTACACATACTGAATCTGTTTTTAATTTCTCAGAGTACTTAAAAATACTATACAACCATTCACAAAATAATACTGAGTTAATACTATATTGTATTTTTTCAGCACTACTCACTCTTGAAAATCTAGTACTAAACAATTTAACAAATAGTTTATCTATATTTTGTATGAATTCTGAAGACGCTTTTTTAGAAAAACAAAAAGACACTAAACTATATTTATCCCTACCTCTAACTTTTATTAAAGAACCTTCTGAAACAAACAGCCCTAAGAAGGCCGCCCAATCTTTAGTTAGGTATTTAGGTAAATTAAAGTGCTTATAATTCGTATTTTTTTGCACATCAAATTTATCATACTTATATAAACTATTATTAAATAAATTAGAATTATTTTTTATACAAAGTTGCTCTGTACTAATATCAATATCTTTTAATTTTTTATCTACATAGTTCCCCTCCTTATCAATAACCTTCATTACATGATCTAAGGTAGTTTTTAATGTATATCCAAATTGGGTTTCAATTTCGAATACTTCTTTTTTGCCCATATATCTATGAGCTTTTACACTATTAGACCCTTTATCGTGAGATACCACATCACCTATTTCTACGTCTTTAATTGCTTTAATCCCACTATCCGTGATAATCTCAGTATCTCCATGAATACAAAGACCAAAATTAATTGCTTTAGCCTTACTTCTACTATCATGCTTAACTTCCTCTATAGGAATACTAAATACTTCAGAAGCAGTTCTAGTATGTAAGTCGATCCCATGAGCATAACACTCAATAAAAACAGGATCTTCTGAAAGATTACCAAGAATCCTAAGCTCGGCACCAGACATATCTGCAGTAACTAAACTATACCCTGGCTTAGCGATAAAACAACTTCTAAATCTTTGTTTCTTTGGTATATTCTGTAAATTTGGAGCACTAGAACTCATACGCCCAGTTTGTACCATCTGCCTAAAACGAGTATGAAGTCTACCAGTTAAAGGATGAATCTTTTCTAGCAACGTTTCACCGTACGTAGACATTAATTTATTAAGTTTTCTATAAGAAAGAATTTTTTCAATAATAGGGATATCTTTATACTTTTCTAGTGAGCTGGCAGAAGTACTATCTAGTTTTACCCCTTGAGTTCTTAGTGCTTTTAATAATTGGGAAGGGCTATCTATATTAACAACAGGTATACCAAATAATATATTTTGTCCATGGTCAGTAGATAATAACTGATTGATGTCTTCTTGAGCCTCATCACGTTCTTGCTCAATATCTTTCATCATTATTCGCCACTTATCTATATCTAATGTTATCCCATTTAACTCCATCTCACACATTGGTTTAGTAAACTCAAACTCTAATCTACAAACATTATCAAATCCTTCCGCGTGTATACGAGGTAATTGTAATTCTCTAATTAAAGCAAGAATCGCAACATCATTAGCAGCGTATTCAATCTGGTAAGGTTTAAACACCTGATTATAATCCTGAAAAGTTCCGCCAGGCTCTTTAGCCATAGAAAGACCTAAATATTTTTTAACTAGGTCCTTCAAACTAGCTCCCTTCGCATTAACTCCTAAATTAAATAACTGCTCTACCAGCATAGTATCATAAATATTCTCAAGATAGTACCCAGCGTGTACCTTTAACATTTTCATATCAAATACAGCATTCTGTAATAATTTAAGTATCTTAGGATTATTAAGAACTGGTGCCAATTGGTCAAGATGTACAGTTGAATGTTCTGTGTCACTTCTCACATCAAAAACAAATGACTTATTTGGAATACCTATTTGTACTAAAACAATCTTCTTTGTATAAGGGTCAAAACCTGTTGTTTCTGTATCTACCTCTATCATAGGATGTCTAAGAATCTCAGCTATTACTGAGGCTACATCCTCTGCCCTAGTAATATAAGCAAAGTTCGGCTTAGGTAGAAAAAATTCTTCTACATCAAAAGTACTCATAAGTTATCCTCTCATTATTTTAGTTATCTTGTAGAAATAATTCACTAAGATATGGTGTGCAGGTTTTCCTGTATAAAGTATAGGAGTTGTGATTACATCTAAAACAGCAGAAAGCTTGTCGCCCTCAGTAGTAGTCTTGCACCACTTTAAACGGGCAGTAAAAAATCCAGCAGTAGCAATTCTAATTTGTTCTTCTGGAATACTTTTTAACTTTGTTAATATGGCGACAGCATCTTTAAATTTTCTACCATAAAGGCACTTACCTATTTCCATTATATTAGGATGCTCTTCGTCCAAAGCGTGATTCTCTAGTATAAGCTTCACATTTTCAAGCTCCCAACTTTCTTCGTCAATTACCTTTTTTAAATTAGCAATTGCCTCTCTTGGGACACCTTTAGCTGTAGCAACTATGTACTCCACAATATCAAGCTTATAAGTAATACCCTCAAAATCACAAATATTAATGAGGGCACCTCTAATTAAATCATCTGTCATATACCCAAAATGCATATTAATATTTCTGCCTGTGAACTCAACTAAAAGTTTTTCAGGTTTATTAGTACAAAAAATAAAATACACATGGCTAAATCCATCTTCAATTTTCTTAAGTAATAAATCCTGAGCAGCAGTAGTAAGTTTATGTGCCTCATCAAAAATTAAAACTTTATTTCTACTCATAACAGGACTATATGAAAGATCTTGTGTTATCTTGTCTACTGAATCCTTACCCCCAGCCTCACCCACATTAATTTCAAGTACGTCAAAACTAGCGTGGTTTAATATACTCACACAACTGTCGCAAGTTAAACACGGCTCGGCTGTTGAACCTTCTTTTATTGACTCACAATTTAATCCAAGAGCAACTACTCTAGCGGCAGTAGTTTTCCCACACCCTGAAGGACCAGTAAGTAATAAATTATGCGGTGTAGTCCCCTTAGTAAGATTATTTTTAATAATTTTTTTATTTATTTCTTGCCCGATAACTTCATCTATTGTGCAAGGTCTATAAATAGTAATTAAATCGTTTGCTCCACTTTCTGTCATTCTTCTAATTAACATTATTACTCCTTTTATTTCTTGGTCATAAGGTTAATATAATATAATACATAAAACTAATTTGTCAAGTTATTTTACATTAACCTCAGTCTTCTATCTATTTCAGGAGTTAATAAATGGAGCACATCAGATAATACACCCTTACCTTCTGAACAGTTTATCATTTCACTATTATCAACTTTAAATAATCCTTTAGGAGCACTAATAGTATAACAGCTAGCTTCAGCTAAATTCATACATTCTATATCAGATAACTTACTTCCAATGTACAGTAAGTCCTCAGGCTGCATATTATATCTTGGTAATATATTACTTGTTAAAATCTTACGTTTCGAATCTCTAGATTTTACGTAGAAGAAAGGAATACTCCTTTTCTGCATAACCCCTAAAGATATATTAGGGTCGGTAGAAAGAAAAACAAAAGTAAATACCTTTTTTAACTCATTAATAGCCTCAAAGTCCCTTTCGCAGTAATTTTTAAACAATACATTATTTAAATTATCCAAAGCTAATACACCATCAGTTATAATCCCGTCTACCTCACTAACTATTATATCTATTTTAGTTAAATCCATTATATTTAATCTCCAATATTATACTTTTCTTTAACCCTTCTAAGTTTTAAGAGTACCTCTTCTTTTTCTCTATTAATACGTGCTGAATACTCTCTTAAAACAACTCCAGCCCGTAGGCTTAATTCTTTGGTCTTTTGTAATTTTTTAAGCTGTTCATCTGTATAACCATATTTATTTTTGCCCATAGTTTACCTCTTCTTTATTCCTGTAGGACTAACTTCCTTCAAACGTCTACCGCATTTATTACAATTTACTCTCTTTTGAAAACCATCAATTACTTCTTTACCACAACTACTACATACGTAATTTACTTCCAAATTTTCGTAAACCAATTGATTCATTTTTAAAAACTCTTTTTGTTCTTTTAATTGCGTCATTAATTCTGAAATTTTAAAATCAATATCAGGGATAATAGTTGCTAGTGTTCTATCACAAAGAGACGAAGTCTCAATAGGTATAACTTTAATATTTAAATCATAAACTTTTGAAATCATTTTTACCAACTCATATTTTGATACAGAAGATGGTGAGTAAATATGTCTTACACCGCACCAAAATAAATCATGTTTAATTATTTTTTCACATATTTTCGCAAACTGAAGACAAGTAATCCCATTCCAATAATGATTAGTAAAACCATTTACTTTTTTATTTTTGTTTGACTTTACCCATTCTAATAAAGAAAGTTTATTATTTATCTCTTCCCCTAGGATTGATGTACGTATTACAGTAGAATTAAGAGGCTCACCTAATGATTTTGACTTACCATAGTCATCTAAAGAAGTATGATCCGAAACTTCTGTGTAACTCCCTTCTGAGCCATCAAACACACAATCTGATGTAGGATGAATTAACTTAGCTTCCCTATTGTAACAAAACTCTTGTACCTTCAAAGGAAATGCAGTATTAATTATAGAAAATTGTTGTTGACTAGTATTACCCCTCTGCGGAATCCTTCCTATACAATTTATAACTACATCACCACTTTTAACATCCAGTTCATATAAACTATTGTCATCAGCCCTCAAAGTTTGTCTCGTTGTGCCGATGGTATTAAAGTTTTTTTTCAAATAGGTATATACATATCTTCCTAACATACCGTTTTTACCTAAAACTATAATTTTCATACTAAAAATCCCCCATTATTAAGCAACTTCGTTAAGTATTCTTGGGACTGTACATCGTCAGAAGAAGAAAAACTATCAAAAAGCACTTTAGGTTTTGAGCTTAAATGACTATAGTCTCTACCCATATCAAGCTCTGGCAACATAATGTAATAATCCTCATTAAACACATGTGCTCTATGCGACTCATGCTCAGAAATTAAAACCTCGTGTTTCTTTTCTCCTTCACGTAAACCTATTATATCTATTGAAGTATGTTCATTACCGTAATGATTTATTAACACTTTAGCTAAATCACCGATATAGAACCTAGGCATATTCATTACAAACGTCTCTCCACCCACACTATTTTCTGTGGCCTGAAATAATAAAGTTATAGCCTCAGGCAGTGTAAGAAAAAATCTTGTCATGTCAGCATCTGTGACTGTTATTTTATTAAACTGTTTTATCTGATCTATAAACAAAGGTACTACACTTCCATTAGACCCAAGCACATTACCACCTCTAATGCACACGAAGTCTGTATCTTTAGATAATGTGTTGGCATGAATGATTAATTTTTCTCCTACGGCTTTTGTGAAACCATAGGTGTTGGTTGGGGCTACAGCCTTATCTGTACTAACATCAATGACCTTCTTTATCTTATGTTTAATAGCTGAATTTATCACATTTATTGTACCAGTTATATTAGTTTTTATAGCTTCCTGTGGCTGATTTTCACATACAGGTACATGTTTTAGGGCTGCACAATTATGTGTAGCATAACCATACACATTGTAGGTATGATCTCCAGATACACTTAAATTATATACTACGACCTTTTTCTTTTTTTTACTTACGCTTTTGACAAGATAAAAAATATAATCATCAGTTATAAAATGTTTATAACTATTGGTTGAGCCATCAACATAAAAATTTTTATTTTTATTACTACTACCTATAGAAATTTGATAAGTTTGTTTAAGATTTTCTTTTTTAACAGTTCTTCCACCTATAATTAAATCTTTTTTCGCTCTTGGTAATTTCATAAACCCTGTAGGAATATTAATCATGCCAAACAATAATCTTAATTGATATGCCAAATTTTCAGATACTGTAGACATTTTACCATTAGAATAACACCCATCACCACAGAAGTACCCTAGCAATAACTGTTCAATTTTATTCATATCTTTTAATTTAAAAACCCACGATGGAATTATTTTATTTTCTGCCCCTTTACCAAACTCTTCAAATTTTTTTACTATGTCTTTACCACACACCGTAATGGTACAAGAATTGTGATTAGTGTAGTAACGACTTCCTTTTTTTCCAAAATTTTCCAATAAAATATTTTCAACATCAGTAAGATAATCATCTTCTTTACTGTTAAAAGTAAATCTAACCGCATATTTACGTAAGTCTCCTTCCGCAAGGTAATATCCGAACAACCTCATCATTGCACTGTTATATTTTGTGTCTTCAGAATTTATTCTTACCTTTGGTATCGCAATATAATCACCTTTTTGTATTTCACCTGCCTTAATCCACTCAGCGCTATCTTTTTTATAATGTTCTGGGCATTCTCCCTTTAATTTATTATTACATGCAGGAGAACACGCAGTTCTATATGATTTTGGACACTGTTTAGAAGGTTTCCATACAAAATGTGTATGATCACTTGTAGATGTTATAGGAATATTAGAAAAATAAGAAGCAACATCTACCATCTCTTCATCAATTTTACGACTTATTAAGTTTTCAACTTTATTTAGTCGCCCATCAGATGAAAAAACATAATCATTTATTTTAACATCCTCTATATTTTTAACTTCATTTTCACAAACAACTTTAGTTTTAACTGGAAAACAATGATACACATAATCTATACCCATACTAAATAATCTATCAATAGCTTCTGCATCTCTAACATCTCCTATTATAAACTTAAGTCTATCATCATTGAACTTTCTATCAGTAGTCACTTGAGCTAATTCCCCTCTTGACAATAATATAATCATCTTTGGATCTTTGTCAAGCAACTGCTTTGTTAATTCATGAGCCCATGAACCTGTCCCACCTGTAATCAATATTGTTTTATCTTTAAACATTGTATACTCCTACAAAATAATTATCCAAACCAGTTAAACCAGTAATTCTATTCCATCCTATAAAATCGTCTGTAACCCAAAGAGATTTATGATGATCGTACTCATTTTTATAACACCACAACTTAGGATTATTTACATTTATTGAATTATCCGTCCACCATAATGGTGTCAATAATATAATATTTCTACATGTAATATTTTTTGCTTGTTCTAATATAATACATCCCCGCTCTTTGTCAAGGTGCTCTATAAAATCTATCATTAATACGACATCAAAACTATTTTTCAAAAAAGGTAAATCTTTTTCTGTTAAATCTAATAAAATATCAGGATTAACCTTGTCCCAAGCATCTAACGTAATTACTTTATTACATACTAAATCAGAAGAACGTCGCTTGTCTCCACATCCTACATCAATAACATTATCTTCCTTCTGTACATAAGCCTTAATCAAATCATTTATATTCATAGTTTATTCTCCTATAAAACTATTTTTAACTTTATAATTAGATGATTTTACACACTCATCGTACAACCTTCTATTAGTAGCTTCCTTACTAGGTATAGCGTTATGCTTATGAAATTGGTGAATACAAAAAGGACTCTCTATAAATTTAATGTCCATATTCTTTTTACTAACCCTAGCAGCAAACTCAGTGTCATCGTAACCATAACCATTAGCGAACCGTTCATCAAATCCTCCTAGGTCTAGTAAGTCTTTAGTAGGTATGGATGTAAGAAAATTATAATGTGCTGGCCTATAAATAGGATGTATAAACCAAGAATTATCTTTACCCACCTCAATAGTACTTTTAGCACGTAGTTTTACAACTATATTATCCACATCTAATTTGTTCGAAGCCTCTTCACTTAATGAATAGCAACAAAATACAAGGTATTGATTATCCTTAGAATTATTGTTAACAAAAGATAAAACGTCACCAACATGTAAGCATTCTGGTGCTTGTATTATTACTATATCCCCTCTAATTAAACTAAATCCCATGTTGAATGGTATACAAGGATTTATATGGTGCTTATCTTCAGGTTCTATTCTTACTAATTTAACGAAACTAAATTCATCAGCAAAGTCTTCTATACGTTGGGAAGGTTCACTCGCATCATCCACTATTATATATTCAAAATCCTTATATACTGACTGCTTCATAGTTTTCAAAGTCTTTAATAAAACCTCTTTACGATTATGATAAGCAGACACTATTGATATTTTTGTCATATTAATTAAACACCTTATATAAAATTTTTTCAAACTGATCTACTCTATTCATTACACTGTGGTTCTCATGAACAAACCTCAGGCCCTCTTCTCTAACATCCATATTAGTTATTTGGATTTTTTAAACACTCATCCACTACACTCAAAACATTCTCTTTTGTTATTGGTATATAATGTTTATGAGCAAGCATTCCAGATAGTTTAAAATCTTCCGTCTCTTCGGCAAATAATAAAGACCCTGTTGCAGGTATTTCAAAATATTTTGCTAGTACATACTTAAATATAGAGGCTGTGGCTATACCACAGTAGTAAGAATGTAATAAATTAGAATAAGAATCACCCTGGTATTGTGGCGGTCTGTAATCAATAGTACTATGTTTCTTATTAACTATAAACTGTCGAAAAGTATATACTTCTTTATTGAGGGACCCAGACAACAAACACTTCATTATAGGCTTTTCATTTAACTTAAAATTAATATATCTTTCATGTGGAGAAAAAAAATGCAACATAGTTTCATTTTTTGCTAGAAATTGAGGGTACATCTGCTTAAAATACTCAGCTGTCTGCGATAGTATAATATCACACCTATTAAATACTTTTATTTTATTTACTAGACAGTCTTTATTACCATAACATTGTAAATCTCCTGACCACATTATTAATTTTATACGCTTATTAAGTTCTAAAAGTCCAGGTATCAACCCTGGTCTATTATGATAAGGAACTGCCCACATCAAGACCACATCAGTATCATCATCTACGTAAACCTTATTAGCAAATCTTATTTCAAAATTAAATCGTTTTTGTATTTCATACCATAAAGGAGCCATAACACTTAGCGTACTTTTATAGTCAGGTGTCCACAAATTCTCATAGAATTTAGGAATTATTATTACACCTTTCATATTATAACTCTCCTATTATTGTATAAAGAGAAGTTCGGTCATCTTTTACATACGGCTCTACGGTAACTTTTCCCTGACTACGTAATTCTCTAAACTCCTCTCTACTACTAGTGGTGTGTTGAAAATCTATAATATTTATTTTTCCATTACCAACTAAAATTTCTTCTATTTTAATATCATTATGACTAACCTCTATTCTATTTAAAGCATCAAGTATGTATTCAACCTGATCCTGCCAATCAATAGGTCTTGAATGTTTATTTATCTCCATCCCCATGTAATCCATTACTATTGAATTAGTGTTAAAACTAATTACTTTAGGCACCCTATCAAAATCTTTCATCTTGTTCAACCAAAAAACTTCTTTATTAACAAAGTCATAATGGCTATACTTATCATGTATAACTTTTTTAACAAAGACAGCTTTAACTTGAGAAGTAACTTGTAAAGATGCATCAAGGTAATATATTATAGACGTATTATTAGATCGCATTACAGATGTATAACCTCCTATCATGCTGTCCGGGATCATCCAAAGATTTAGCATAAATTAAATCAACATTAGTATAAATAGTTTTTATAACTTCTAACTGAGCGTCTTGATTTTCACCATTAAGTTCTATTAGTAGATGATTAGAAATTGATTTTATATAATTTAATACTTCTCTCCAATTTTTAATCCACATTATCATAGATAGAAAAAAACATATATCAATTTTTTCTGAAAGTACAAAATCACTTACGTTTGAAATGGGCCTATTGTCTAAGTCAAAGTTATAAAAATTAATATTATGTGTATCATTATAATCTCGTATAAGATTAGCAGTATTAATACAATTAAAATCTCGATCAATTCCTACACCGTAGCGTATAACTGGTGCCAGCTCATGTAACATTCCTCCAACATTGCAGCCTATATCTAACACGGTTTTATCTTTAAAATCAAATTTTACATCTACTAATCTCATTTGATTATCTCTTTGTCCCTTATACACTTCTCCCTTCAATTTCAAAGTATGGTAGCCAGCATCATATTTGGTACCACCATAAGGTTGTTTTGGGTTTTTAGCATGCATAGCCATCCTTAATACTTTTTCTTTTGTCATATCTCCTATTCTATAAGTCATTATATATACCCCTCCTGTTTTAATAGAGTAGTCATGCTACAATTTCTTTTAAATCCATTAGTATTAACATATTGCTTACTCTCTTTTCTTCCATTATACCAATGAACACACATAACATTATTATTTATACAACTTAAATCTACACCCCTGTAAAGCTTCTGTATCGTAACATTTGGTGGATGAATGTTATATGGGTAATAAGTCTCAAACCTAGTACCTATAACATTACCAAACTTATATAAAGAATCTAACGTAGGGTAATGAGTATTAAGCAGACTAGCCCCAAAAACTTCATGAGTATGCGGAGGTTTAACATTTTTAACAGCTTTAATCACAGACTGCAAATATACCGTATTCTTGGCGTGTATCATGATTCCTATACTATGCCCTCCACCTGTACCGTATATGAACGAAACAATATCAGTAACCTCTTCTATCGGGACATTACCATGGTATTCTATGTTACGAAAATGTTCCATAGGCTTTAACCAAAGAACATCAAAGTCAGACCACACACCCCCTATGGTATAAAGTATGTAATACCTAAATATATCAGACCTTAGTATACCATGAAGTGCTGATGATATACCATAATCATCTAAATCTATAGTTACTATATTCACATAGCCTAGTTTTTTTACTTCCTGAAAATAATCTTGGCCTGTATAATCGGGAATGTACCTAGCTTTCCCTTTGTAACCTTGTTTCGCAATGTAAACATTTATTTTCCATTCAGGATTATATTTATGAAATGAAACTACAGTAAGCATCTGTAGTTTTGACATTGGACTTCCGTCCCAATATAAGTGTAATTCGTGAGGTATAAGATCCATTATATCACTAGCTCCTCTAAAATCCCCTCTAAATCATACGTACGTTGTTCATGCACACACTCATAAAACCCTTTTCTATCTACCTCTTCTAATTTTTGGATAAGATATGTTTCTACTCTACCACTTAATTTTTTAGAAGACTCAATCATATGTGCAGGACGTTTATTAGTATTAAAGTCTTCCCGTTTAATAGTTTCAATAGATAATCTATCCATCATCTCACCAACACTGTATACTATATCATCACTCATCCAGTTCTCAAGAGAAGGAATTTCTTTAGATGTTCTCACATTATGAATAAATCTATTAATATTAGCCTTAGATGCTACACGATATTCACCCACACTGCGAGCCACCCACTCCATTGCCGCGATTGATTCATAACCCTTTGTACCAGATTTTCTAATATCAATCACAACAGCATTGGCAACATAACAACGGAAATTAGCATCGGCCAGTATATAAACGAACTCCATTATATTTTTTGTTTCTTCTGCCGAAAAATGATTACAAAAAATACCTTCTATGTGTTTAAAAAAATCTGTAAAATCTAAATCTTCTAATATCATTATCAACTGCCCCCTTTATTTCCCTAAAAGTATGTTTATTACTGTGTCTGATACATCGTCTTTTGTATAGTCCTCGGGAGGAACCCAAAAATATGTCCTATCTTTAATAACATTAAACACATTTACTATTTGAGCAGTATCTGTGCCTACTAAAATATTAGAGCCGCACTCTATTGTTTCTTGTCTTTCTGTACTCTCTCTAATAGTAATAGAGGGTACATTAAAAAGGCAAGCTTCTTCTTGGCAGGTGCCAGAGTCAGAAATAATAACTTTTGCACTTTGTTCTAGTTTTATAAAATCAAAGAAGCCAAAAGGCTCGGACATTAATACACCATCAGCCACAGTAATCTTAAATTTATCAATTTTATCTTTAGTTCTAGGATGCACAGAAAAAATTACTTTCATCTGCTTACTGATAATATTCAAAGCACTCACTATACCTAGTAACGACTCTTTATTGTCTACGTTCTCAGTTCTGTGTGCGGTCACAAGCACAAAATCCCTATACCCAAGACCTAGTTTATTAAGTATATCACTATTATCTATCTCATTAATATAACTCTGAATAACTTCATTAATAGGATTACCTATTTTAAACACAAAATTCTTATGGAAACCTTCAGCCAATAAGTTTTGTTTACTATTATCTGTGTATGGTAAATTGTACTTCGACACATGATCTATAATACGCCTATTAGTTTCTTCTGGAAGACGTTCATCATAGCATCTATTCCCCGCTTCCATATGATAGACAGGTATATTATATTTTTCTGCTATTATAGATAGTAAGCCAGAATTAGTGTCGCCTAACAATAATACCTTATCTGGTTTCTCTTTTAATAAAACTCGTTCAAATTGAATGATGGCACTGGATAAGAAGGTTCCAATAGAGTGCCCTTCGTTAGTAAAATAATAATCAGGCTTACGTATTTTTAGCTCATCAAAAAATTTACCACTCAAATTATAATCATAGTTCTGATTTGTGTAAATAAATATATGATCTACTACCCCATCCAACTTATTTATTAACACACTAAGGCGGATTAATTCTGGTCTTGTCCCCGCTACTGTTAAAATTTTCATATTAACTCCACATATGTTCTTGGTATAAATATTCTTTTGGCATTGACAAATTCAAGCTAACATAGTTAATTTTTCCACATTTTCTACATTTTTCTATGACCCTACATCCAGGGCAATTACCAATACCAAAACCTATTCTTTTTGTCATTTGTATTTTAATTTCCTTGTAGTCATGCCAACAGAATTTAAAAAAATTATTAATCATTACTTTATCCAATCCGCTGTCTCCCTTGACATACCTACCAAATTAAAATCTGTTATACGTTCAGTAGTATTCCATTTTAACGGAGTATAATGTGTGTCATGATGTAACACAGTACAACAAGTACCACCTAACCTACCATTATGCTGTGTTCTATTTATAAGGGGACGTAAAGCTTTATAACCATACTCTTTAAAAAACGCTTGTACTGACCAATCCCAACCCCAAGCTTTATAATATTTTTTAACTAGTGTAGTATCATTCCATGCTTTCTGAAAACAGCCCTCCCAACCTTCCTTAAATGTACACCAACCGAGCCCTTCAAAAAAAGGTACCTCTTCTAAAGCAGAGTAATCCTCACCTCTAGGGTTAAACCCAAACAGCCCATAGGACATAAATGTAGTAGGCTTATCTCTAAAATTATTATAATACCAATTAGCTAAATCAATAGCATCAGGAGCTAATAAAAAATCATCCTCTAAATGAACATTAAATGTAGACCCTGCTGCAAAGGCAGAACTCAGCACATTAAACATATTATCAATAGCACCTTGATGATCGTTTCTACCAATGGAGTTTTTTTTATACAAAATATTTAAAGCTAATTTAGACTCTTTTAATATTTTAATACATTCCGGAGAATTTTCGGCGCTACAAAAAATTGTATAATCATCCAGCTTTTGTTTTTCTAAACATATTAAAAACTCTTTCAAGTAATTTGGTCTATATCCAACAGGAAAAGTTATAGTTTTCATATTTTTATCCTTATTTTTTTATATTTATCAATTATATCCGTAGCGTAAATACACTTTTTCAGCCCCACTAAATTAGCCTTTATAGGATCAGTTAATAAGGGTTGAACTGCCAGCCAAGGCATCAGTCCGAGAATAAATACCTCATTACATAATAAATCATGTACATAAATAAACGCTGTTAGTGCCTCTAGCTCCTTATTTTTAAACAATGAGTCTTCTCCATACTTATTATGGAGATTGGATTTTTGATAAGTCCAAGAAGGGTTGTCATTACCTGTATAAATTAAAGTAGATTTACTGCATGTTTTTATATGTATGCCAGGAAAAGTACTTTTTGGGTATGGTAAGTCACAAGACCAACTTTTCTTACCAACAGGAAGCACTGTTAAATCAGGAGCCGCACTTGGATAGCCGAGCTTTTTTTCCAAATATTCGGCCACAATAAACTCTCCAACTTTACCAATTACAATATCGTGGTGTGCTTTTAACGCTCTTCTTTCATTTTTATAATAAGTTTTACTTTGTAAACTCGCACTGGCAAACCTACGTGATTTTTCTACATAGTCATTAAATTTTAATTTATCTACCGTATATGGGTCTAAAAATAATACAGTGTTATCGCTATAACAATACATAATTCCCTTAAAAATTACTTATAAGTAGTTCTGTTTTAAAATTACGGGCTGTGTTTATAGAGTAATTTATATTATTAATAATTTCTATATTTGCCCAACCCATATACAACGAACTTATTTCTTCACAATTATCGTAAGACAAGGTCCAAAAATGCTTAGTGTTTTTTAAAGAGTCAGCCAATCTTATATGATCTTGATAATTAAACCCACACTGATATAACTCTTGCCCCTTAACAAAATAAGGTGGGTCTAAGTACAACAAAGCAGTAACTTCGTCATCAGTAATCAACTCAGAAAAATCCAAAGACGAACATTTTATATGTTTGTTTTTAAATAATGAATTTAATTTATTAATATTTTTAGATAAATGCCCTGGGGACCATCTACAATCTATTTTATATTTAGATTTCTGTTCTTTTCCGCCTAAAGGACCTCCGGATTTAGTTCCTAGTCCTGAAAAAGAAAGTTGATGAATAGTTAATTTCTTAAACCCATACAGTAACCTTTCTTCGTTGGTCAAGTCATTAAATTTTATATCTTCCAATAGTTGTTTCTTAGCAGTATAAAAATAATCCACAGAAGGGGTAAACTTCTGTATCAATTCTATTAACCCGATAGGGTTATTTATAACAGTAAACCACAAACAAGCTATCCCAAAATCAAAATCATTTATCCAAAAACTATTTATACCTGATATAGTGAGTAACTCAGTGGTAATTTTTCCACCACCTAAAAAAGGTTCCCTGTATTCAATTATTGTATCATCCTTGCTCAATCCTTCACATAACTTACTAAGTATCTGGTCCCTTAGTTTAGCTTTACCTCCTGGGTATCTAAAAAACGACATAAAATTAAATATCCTTTATTTCAGTAATAATTTTATCTGCTATAACTTCCCAAGAAAAATTCTCTTTAATATAATTCTTTAGGGTCATTCCTTTCTCTTTTGCTTTATTTTGATTTTCATATACATACTTCATTTTGTTAGCCCCGTCTAATACATCAGGCTCAGCCCATAACTGTGTTCCATCATACCACGGACTCCAAGGCATGCTATGTACGGGCGTCAACATATGGTTTACTAGATAACTATTGTCTTCTTTTGCATACTCTGTTGCGCCGCCAAATCCGGTAACTACGATTGGATTACCAGCAGCTCCAGCAGTAAAACTGGAGAGTCCAAAACCTTCACCCCTATCTAAAGACACATAACAATCACCCCTAGTATGTAAAGAGGTTATTTCATCCTCAGACAGCATATTACCAATAAGAACCATCTTAGGAAAATCAGACATAGGCATATTATACTTTAGAGATTTGATCATTCTAATCACACCTTCTTTTTGCTGATCCGAGTAGTCATTACCGTATGTTTTTAAAACCAGTACTACATCTTTATTACCATTAAATGCGTGGTAATAAGCCCTTATGAGTGCTTGAGGGCACTTTCGTTCAGTCCACTGACAGATATTATAAAAAACAAAATCAGTGTCTTTTACACCAGCAATTTTAAAAGAATCAAAAGAATCAAAAGCTTTAGTACTAATTCCGTGAGGAACTACCCCTATCGGAATAGTCACACCACTATCTTTAAATATCTCCCTATTCCACTCACAGCCTACTAATACTTTATCAACAGAATTATTTATAAAAGGCGTCCAATCAGAATGTAACTTAGTAGTCTCCCAAATTGTAAACCCACAATTTATTTTACCCACTTGTCTATACTTAGACCAAAATTCTGGAGTAGTGTGTATAAAATTAATATTATATAGAATTGAATTTTCAACTAAACTTTTTAATAGTTTACCATCTTCTCCTAAGTCTGGCTTGCTGTTTTCAAAAGAAATAGGATTGATAGTAATAGGCACACCGGCTTGGTGTAACGCTAGTATATTACCCCTACACGCTTTACCATAACCGCTTGAATCAAAAACCGGTCCTGTATATCTAATTCCTGTTATATCCATTTATACCTTCTCCTTCGTTATAAAATATGGATGGTCTACTTGAGCTAGTACTTGCTTACAAAATGAAGGCCATTCAGGCTCTTTATGTTTATATCGTTGGTGTACCATATGCTGTAAATTCATATAATTTAAATGAATAGTTCTTATGTACATATAACCAGATGGTAGATTACGTTTTAATTTAATTAAGTCAGCTCCTTCTTCAAGCAGTTCTTTATACCTATTTAAAATCACCTCATCTACTAAATGATCTATACCATTAGCTAGTTCTGATTTCTTTAACATATGCATAGTAGATGTTGATTGGACCGCTGCTATAGTAGTGTAAGTAGCTTGTTGCTGCCACCAATCGCAGGGGGCTTGGACAATAAGGTCTACATTCATAGCTCTAAGAAATTTATTATGTCCCATACCTTTAAAGGCCATTTTTTTAGCCCGCTCTAACATTTGATAATACAACTCATTATAATTACCAACACCGTCTAAAAAAATAGAGACGCCTTCATCCAAACCCTTTACTGTCTTATCAAAAGCTAACCCCATTCCTACCAGAGCAGACAAGAAATTACCTGATGATTCATGTAATTTTTTAACTTTAATCATATTGTCCTCCATAACCATCAGTTACACCGGACGGAACCTATGCAACTGATGGTGTTATTATTACTATATAATATAATACATTTTTCTAGTTTGTCAATCTAAAAAGTTTCAGCTGTTATAACCTTTCTGTCTATACCAATTTCATTGACCGCAGTAGGATTTTTAAGGTCTCTTACAGCCTTATCAAAAATACTAACCCAAGCTTTGGCTATCTTACCCTGCCAATTCAATTCCGACTTCACCCACCCATAGGCTGTCTCCGCTTTCGCCTCAGCTTCTACGTAATTGTTGTAAATATACACCATCTTCTTCGCCATATCTTCGACATCAACAAGCGGCCTAATAACTTCATTGTCATTTGGTAGAACAGTATGTAATCCAGGAGTAGTCCCACTATCAATTAGGTAGCCCTTATCTTCAGTAATGTATTCTCCCATAGCTGTATTATTAGGCATTAAAACAGGGGTCTTAGTAGCCATAGCCTCTACCCAAGAAAGACCAAAACCCTCCCCTAAAGTCGTACTAACAACAAGATCAGAGACATTGTATATTAAATTAACAATTTCTTTAGGATACCCTTGATTAGGCCCAAAATTCTCTGGAAAAACAACATCTTCTCCAACAACTAGACCATAGGACTTACAAACCTCATCCAGACTCCAACCCTGGTCTTTCATTGCCATATGTAGATATAAAATAGAAGTTGGCACTTCCTTTCTAAACTCCACAAATGCAGCTATAGTTCTAGGTATATCTTTTCTATGCTGATTTCGATTAACATTAGTAATAATAAATTTATCTGCGTGCTTACCAAAATACTGTGCCTTAAACTTTTTAATAATATCCTTAGGTAGAGGTTTAAAATCATCAATATTAGCGCCATGAGGCACTACTTGCATGTCTTGTACAGCAGGGTATACTTTCTTAGCCTCGTTAGCTCCAAACTTGGAATAAGCCACTAAGTAATCAACGGCATCCACATTTTTAATCCATTGCTCTTTAGGAACACCATCAATAGGAAAATAACAAATTGATTTAAAGGCTTTCCCACTCGCTATTAGGGCTGGTATAAGTTTAGGTAAAAAATCTAAAATAAAAGTATCCTGCAAACAAAACAAGATGTCATACTCCATTTGCTGGGCCATGCTTACAAATTTCTGTCTTCCGTATGGGTCCTTTTGTGTGTTAGTACCGGCTGGGAACTGGCGATAAGGGAAGGTATGCGGATCGCCCCAGTAGTTGATAGCAAATATATCGATATCATATCTTCCAGTTTTAAATAACGCTTCACAAATATTTCTAGACACAGATCCAAAACCTGTTGCACATGAGACTGCATCAGCATATACAAGTACTTTAGTTTTCTTATTTACTTTTTTGTTTTTTGCCATAATTTATTTTATTTCCTTTTTAATAATTATAATTATATCGTTTATTTAATACCGCCCGATACCAAGCTTTGTGCCAGTTTCTATCTTTATTGGCCTTAGAATTACACGAACGGCATACTGTAATTAAATTTGACGGACTACAATTCTTTTTATTATAATCAACATGATGTATTGTTAAATCATTTGGATTTTTAGAATTACAGTATGGGTTTAAACATTTATTTCCATCTCTATCACGAATGTCTTGTTTGTATTCTTGGTCTTTCCAAGCTTCACAGTAAGGTTCAAAGGATATTCCACCTTTCCAAGAGTTATTACCAGAACCAGATATCCTAATAGACCAACAAGTAGGACATCTATATCCAGTTTTCCAATCACTCCATGTAATATAATGCACATGACCAAAAGAACATCTATAACTCAACTTGGTTTTATTATTTACATAATTTTTACTCAGGAGGACATATCCCTCCTTTTCAAATTCATTTTTAATATAATATATATCGTGTCTAACATTTCCTGCACAATACTTGCACCTATATCCTTGCTTAAAATTACCAAACGTCATAGAAGTTTCATGACCATTAGGGCATACACACTCCAATTTAGTATTAATATTTACATACACATTAGATTTTAATATATAACCTTCTAATTTAAAAGCAAGTTTAACATCTTCTATAGTAGATTTCCCTTGTCCAGTACAATAAGGGCATCTATGTCCTGTTGACCAATTAAACCAAGTAGTACCGTGTTCGTGCCCATTTGGGCAAGTATAATTAAGTTTTTGTCTATTATTTATATACTCTTCACTAAGTAAAGTGTACCCCTCATCTTCAAAAGATTTTTTTATAAATTCTATATGTAATTTTATATTTCCAGCACACGAAGGGCATCTATGATTTGCTGACCAATTTTGCCATGTAATATTATGACGATGACCCTCAGGACAAATATATTTCAGCTTTGTTTTCGAATTAACATACTCACTACTTAATAATTCATAACCCTCCTTCTCAAAACTTCCCTTAACAAATTCATAGGTTAACTTTTTTGGCATACCTTATACCTACTTTTTAATTGCTTTAGTTGCCAAAAAAGGCATAGTGAAATTAGTTACAGCACCTTCTTCTATCTTTTCTCTAGCTCTAGGATTTTTTGAACAATAATTATCTACATCTTTTTTCTTAAGATTAACCATTTCCACAAACTCCTCAGCTGATGTATTCTCCTGCACCACCTTAGGGTCGTAATTAACTCTAGCGTTCTGTCTTATATAAACCTGCTTGTTCTCCCCATATAAATTAGTTCCAGCCTCCTTAATCTTTTCCATAATTACCATTGCAATTTCTCTTTTCCTTGTATCAAGAATCCTAGCTGTACTAGAAATCTGGTCGTACTCTTCAATTAATTGATCATTTGTAAGTTTAGCTGTAGGTAAAAATTCAAACTTTTTATTACTACAAGCCTTTTGATATTTATCGCAGTAATCCCGAAAATCACACCAAGGACAAAAAATATTCAAAGAAGCTACAGCATCCTTTTCTTTTATATTACACATCTCATCATACACAGTAACTAAATAATTATTAGTCTCATTACGTTGCTCATCTGTACGATAACTAAATACTGGAGAAGATCTCAACATATCTAGACAAAGTATTATCCTCTCATACTTAGGCCATAGTTTATGCGCTACTAAATCATATAAAGATAACTGCAAATCATCCTGTAATTGATCTGGAGTAGGGGCAGTTTTAGATGTTTTATAATCCACAATCATAAGTGTTTCATCATCTAGCTTAACTACTTTATCCATAGCACCAATCAAAGGCACACCCATATCTGTCTCTAGATCTGGCCACCTACTATCTGCAAAACCAAAAGTCTCCTCTAAACTAATAATCTCTCTACCTAAAGCAAAATCCTCTACTCTATTTTTTACGAGTGCTTTACCCTCAACATGTACTTGCATCGATTCAATGCCTTCCCTAACTGACACTTTATCGTACACATCATATATTTTTTTGTAATCACTTTCATCAAACTTCCCCTTCTCTGCCCAAATATGACCAGCAAATTCTAAAGCCTCATGACAAGTAGTACCCAACTTAAACGCTGGATTAGACAACTTTGGCATATGCTCAACATACTGAAACCAGTACTTCCTTTTACAGCGCATATATGAACTAACTCTTGTAGCACTTAATTTAATCGGTCTTGCCATATTTTATCCTTCCTTTTTTACTTCTTCAATGTGTGCGGCTAATTCGTAAGAAATAACTTGCAACATAAGCTTAGCGATGGCAGTTCTAAAAAGATCTGACACCTCATCAAATTCGTCCATACTTACAAAAAATTCCTTTTCTCCTGTAGTATCAGAAACTACTTTATATTTAGTAATAGCAAGACTAGAATCCATTTTATTCTCTCTCATTAACTGTTCTGTTGCTTGAATTACAAAATCTTTTGAGTCACCTGCCATTGTAATACCAGCCTCATTAAACATCCCTACAAAAACATCTAACATACTTGATTTCATATTTTCTACAGTAATATGCGCCTTAAAATCGTTTGTTAAAATCATACCCATAATCATACTCCTCCCTATATTTTTCAATTTGTAAAATCTCATCACAATAACAAAGTAATTGAGCTACGCTATCTGTTATATCATTCCAATCTTTAAACCTAATGTCTTGATTTCCAAAATTAATAAGGTCTTTTATTAAAACAAACAATAAATCCTTAGACTTAGCTTTAAAAAAAGCCTTTGGTTTAGTATTACTCATTATATAAGGGGCTTTATTACAATACTCAAACACGGTTTGCTCTGCTATGCCCCCAAATTTAGCTAAAAGTTTTGTAACTTTAGGGTTTAATCCCACAAATGTATCTTCAAGTACTATATCAGTAGGTTTATATTTTTTTAATACCTTTATTAGTTCTTTACGGAAATAAGTAAGTTTCTCTGTAAGTTCTGATTTCTTATTAGGAACAATTTTACCATACTTTAGAATATTATCATCAGTAGAAATAAAAGACCATCCTGTAGAAGTAGAAGACACATCTAGGCTCATTACTCGGCGTATTTTCATAGCTTCTTAAGCATCTCAAGCTCTTCCTCAGTTAGATTAGTCGTGTCTGGCCAAACAATTCTTACTTGTACCACAACATCCCCTCTTGGGCCACCAAAAATACCATTACCCCCAGCCCCAGATAGTAAAAGTTGCTTACCCTCTGGGGATCTAGCTGGAACTGTAATACTTAATTCCTTATCTCGTACATTAATACGCCCAGTACCACCACAGCTATCACAGGTATTTTTAGGAATTTGCCCTGTTCCCCTACACTTATTACACGGAACATGGGTAGACATAAACATACCATTAATTCGCTCTTGTTTTAAAAATATACCCTCTCCGTCACACTCTGAACACGTCTCAAACTCAGTAGCCCCCTTAGCGTTGCATTTAATACAAATATCTTGATAAGAAACCGTAAACGCCTCTTTGCCACCAAAAATAGAAGTATAAATACTAATAGGAACTACAACCCTTAAAGAGGCACCTTTTTGAGGAGCATTAGCTCTTCGTTGAAATCCACCAAAAGGATTATGCATACCAAATCCTTCGAAAGGGTTAAATCCACGAGATTGTTGTTGTTGATGTTTTTCTGGATTATTTAATACCTCGTACGCTTCTGAAATCTCTTTGAACTTTTCTTCAGCTTTATTGTCATCAGGATTTTTATCTGGATGGTACTTTAAAGCTAGTTTTCTATAAGCTTTTTTAATATCATCTTTAGAAGCCTCTAGAGACACTCCTAAAATATCATAATATTTTTTAAGATTCACAATCTATAATCCTCCATATTAAACCACACTCTTCACTAGAGCATTTAAATTCATTAGGCGCTACCTCATAAGCAGGGCTTCCACAAAATAAACATTTGTGTATCGTATCCACCATCTGCATTTCATTGCTTTCCATAATTATCTCCTATGGTTTAGTATCAATGATCTCCAATATACTACCAGGAATTTTTACAACATCTTCCCCAAGTTCAAGACCTACTGGAGTAAATACTTGATTAGCTTCTAAATCTGGGTACTGTTTAGTTGCGAGTAATACCTTAGTAACTGCAGGAAAATAAATAAAATCTTGAGAAAAATCAAACTCACCAGACTCATCAGGAAAAACCCCTGGCGCAATTTCATTATAGTCTCCTCTTACTGGAATTTCCAATTCGATCTGCCGTACCACTTTAAATTTACATGGTTTCATTGGAAAAAGTGATAAGGTGGGTACTCCTGTGTATACTTCAGTCATTAGTCTTCTCCTTTTATTATAATAAATGTGTCCACAAAAACTTCAGTCCAGTACTTTTTATCGGGTCCATTACAGTGCCTACACTTCCCATTAAAAGAACTCTCTTCGATATGTCCGTGCAATTTTATGTACGAATTTTTAGGTACTTCATCCAACGCATCGGCTAAATCATTCCAAGCTGCTATTTTTATATATTGATAAGTATTATCTGGCGTAGGTATAGCCAAACTTCCTTTAAATAAACTAGTATTGTATTGACCAACCTGCTGTAACTTAGGTCTTGTTATCTTACCTTGTAGAATTACAAAATTTTCACCTTGTGGCATTATTCGTCTCCTTTAATTAATCTTAATTATAGTATAATATAGTACATTTTATGGATTTGTCAAGTAAATCTTTAGGCTTTATTACACCTAAGTTCATAATACCCACAGCCAGGTAATTTATGCACCTTTTTATGGCACGTTTTACAAAGTGTGACGGTATTAGTTACATCATTGCCCAAACGTAGATTTTGGGCATATCCTTCAATATGATGACAGTGTAGTGGTGCATTTTCTTGACTAGCTCCGCAGATCTGACATCTCCAATTGTCTCGTTCAAAACACATTTGTCTAACTAAAGGGTTGACTTCACGAGATGTTACTTTTTTAAAACCTTTAGGGTACTTCTTTTGATTGTATATTGGGCAAGACGTTTTACAACTATCTGAACAATAAATAAACACATCACCAAGTTTAACACTATTCAATGCATTAATCCTGTGCCTTACTGCTATATTAGTAGGTATAAAATACTTACCACAATACTTACATTTAACTTCTAAAGAGATACCATCTTTAGAAAGTCTGGGTGATTCAGCTACTGTTAGCTTTTTACCATAAGTCTCATACACAGCCTTAGAAAGTCTATAGTCATCAGCCATTTTAATAATTTTTTCTTTATTAGCTTGATAATATTTCTTTTTATACTTGGTATAAACTTCTTTATTATTCTTATAATGTTGTTTAATACGAATAAGTATTTTTTCTTTGTTTTCTTGTCTATATATTTTTGACTGTAGAGCTATTGACCTCTTATTCCTTTCATAATAACGTTTACTATATTCCCTCATTTCTTCTCTTTTTTCTTTCCTGTCTTCTTTTCTACACTCTTTACATCTATTAGCAATACCAGAACTACGTGACTTATTTTTATTAAATTCATTTTCATCCTTATGAATTTTACACTTCGAACATCTTTTTCTCATTCAAACGGTTTTCCTCCTCATATAACTCTCTAGGTAGTAAAATATTTGTTCATCAGTTAAATCGGCTGGATCAAGCCCTTTGCCTTGTTTATCTACCTCTGTTATTATTTCTGCATATATAGGTAACTTACCTTCTAGTAGATCTATAGACCGCCCAATAGCGGAAACCCCAGCCACATCACCATCATAAAATAAAGCTACCCCTTTATGCGCGTATGAACATAATAAATCAGCTTGTCCTGTGGTTATACCTGCGCCCATACAAGCCACTACATTCTTAATACCTAAACTATACAGTCTCCAAACACTCTTAAACCCCTCCACTATAATAATAGGCACCTCTGCCCCAAGCTCTTTAATATTATGTAAGTTATAAAGCACGGTATTTTTGTCGAATCCTGGAGTAAGTTTATATTTTTGGTCTGTATTGATAGGGTTAGCCCGTATATCTCTTAAACTATACGCGACTAATAAACTCTTATCATCTCTAATAGGTATAATATCTCTTACAAGCCCATCACGATCAGTATACCCACCAGCTATTTCAAAAAAATCTAGAGTGTCTACACTAAATCCATCCTCTATAAAAAAAGAAGATCTGTATGGTTTATAATATTTTAATTTAATCTCATCTACTACAGAAGGGCGCTCAGTTGAATTACCGTAAGTATTAATAAAATCTTTTCTTTCTTTTTGTTCTTTAAATCGTATCAAATCAGTTTTATTAATGCTTTTACTACCAGTTAAATCCTCTAAATAATCTAATGCGTCCATAAACCCGCAGTCATTTACTGATCTTACTAAACCAAACATATCATTTCCATAAGCCTTCTGACACCCGTGAGTGAAACAAACCCAAGTTTTTAAATCCTTATTAAGTCTAAAACTAGTAGTATTATCACCACCATGTATTATACAAGCGGCTCTTAATTCCTTAGAAGTTTCTCTCGCAACTGTAAATCCAAGCTGACTAACTAGATAAGCTGGATCAATTAATTGTTTAACTGTGGCTACTCTGTCTTTAAAACTACTGTCTTTAGGAAAGCTCATCTAGTACCTCCGTATTATACCTAGCCTCATCAGCATCTTCATGGTTGGTTACCTCATCCCCTGAAGTTATAAAGTATTGATCTGGTGCTTTAACTTCTCTAATATCTAGATGCTGTTTAAAAAACCAGTAACCTATACCTTCTGGACCAGTACTTCCACCTCGTCTAGTATCTTTAATGGTAAGCTTATAGTTACCACACTCAAGCCCACCCATCTTACGCTCTTCTTCTGTACGCGCGCCCCATAAAGCAATAACATCACCAAAACGCGCTATTCTATCACTATCGGCAATATCATTTTGCCTATTGAGCTGTACCGCAGTCAGTGCAGGTATATCCAGAGAACCCGCTAAATCCTTAAGTTTTGTAGTAATATCACCAAGTAACTGATGTTCTTTCCTATTACCATCAGTCGTAGATAAATCAGGTTCTTTAATGTAGTCAAATACAATTAATCCAATGTTTTCTTTAATTTTCATTTTTTTACACATAGCCACTACCTTATCTACACTATACCCTGGCATATACATATGAAATAATTTACCATTAGCAGTCAAATTTTGAGCATATTTCATCTTAGAATACTGCTCAGGGTTCCATCCTCCGTGCTTAACGTCTCTTTCTTTAACACCAGACAGTTTAGATAAAGCCCTAGTTCGCCATTCACTAAAAGTTAACTCAGTATCAATATATAAAACAGGTACATGCTCATTGAACGCGGCGTGAATGGCTATATTAGTTAGATAAGCACTCTTACCCATCTTCTTTCTTGCTGCTATTACAGTTAAAGTTCCTGGTATTAATCCATCTATTTGTCTGTCTAAAATAGGAAATCCCGAAGATAAGCCGGTCATAGTTATTTTTGAATTAAGCCTATCCTCCATAAATTTATCTAAACCATTACCTAAATCTACAGGGTCTCCATTATTTTTAAAGCCAGTGGTCATATCTAACATACTTGTTTCTACATGACCAATCAAATCATTTCCAGAGACGCCGTCTTTAGCATTACCCTCTACTAAAGTTATATGCTGTTTAAGAGCTACGTATAACTTAAATTTAGTACTTGCCTCGGTAATATTATCTAAATACACATTAAAATTGGAATCCGAAGTAACAATATTTCCTATGGATTGCAGATATCCGACACCACCTAGCATGTCTAGAACTTCGTTATTCTGAGCTTGGGTAATGACCATTGCCAAATCAATAGAAGTTATCCCCCTGTTAACTAAATCCTTCATCAAAGCAAATAATAACTGATGCGGTTCAGAAAGAAAATCAAACTCATTTATTTTAGACGAAAGATCATAAAAATAGTCTACACTTTTAAAACAGTATGATAGTACAATCCTTTCATCCGCCGGTCTACAAAATTTATTTTTTATTTCGTCTATATTCAATATTATTTCCTCTCTGCTCTTATAGCGTATAATTCGTTCTCTCTTCTTGTCAATTCTCTTTTAAATGTAGCAATATACTCACTTATCGTTTTATCAATTCCATCTAATTTTATTAACTCTAACTTTAATTCGTCTATTTGATCATTTAGCCTAGATAAATCCACATTAGTACTAATAAGATAGTCTGTAGCGGCAGATTTAGTCTTATATTGTTTTAGTACTTCTTTGTCGAGAACTATAGCTATAGAGGACTCAAAGAGTTTATTTTTTTTAGCAATTTCAGCTTTAGTTTGATTTTGTTCAGACTTAAAATAAATTAAAAACTGAGCTAGTGCAATTGAGTACATACTAATAGTTGCCCCATCTAGATTATTAAGACTTCTAGGGTTAAAATTCCAAATCTCATCAACAAGGGTGTTATTTATTTTTATATTTTGAAAGGATGTTATTGCTTGGTCCATACTACCTCCTATGATGCTTTATCATCACCATCTATTCTTTCTTCGTATGATCTGTGGTCATGTTTACCAGTGCAATAATAGTCCCATTCCACTACTTTATTAGTTTTAGGATCAATTACAGGGCAGTAATGATTCTCCATTGGTACCGCTACCCCGTTCACATAATCAGCTTGTATACAAAACTTACTAAGGTCGCAATATTTACTATCCCCGAGGATTGTTCCATCCCTGAGACAACAGAAGTCTTTACAGTCTTTATTGTACTTAGTAGAATCAGACGTAATTAAAGTATTTACATCGTATTTATTCATAACATTATCCTTTATCGTTAAAATATCTTCTATATATAACAGCCTGATACCAGGCTTTATGCCATGTTCTATCTTTATTGGCCTTAGAATTACACGAACGGCACACAGTTATTAAATTATTTGGTTTACAGTTCTTTTTATTATAATCAATGTGATGGATGGTTAGATCCCTTGAATCAGGTGAGTCACAGTAGGGGTTTAAACATTTATTCCCGTCTCTATTTCTTATATCTTTTTTATATTCTAAATCTTTCCAAGCTTCGCAATACGGTTCAAAAGAAATACCTCCTTTCCAAGACGGATGATTTTCTCCCATATTATTAATACAGTAACAAGTAGGACATCTAACCCCTCTAGCCCAATCAGTCCATATTATACTATGCTTGTGACCGTTATGACAAATATATTTTAACTTAGTGTGATTATTAATATATTTAGTACTTAGTAATATGTAGCCCGCAGACTCGAACGAATTTCTCACATCTTTAATAGTTTTTTTTATTTTTTTAGAGCAATAAGGACATCTCCTACCAATGCCCCATTTACCAAATGATATGGAATGTCTGTGCCCTTTAGGACAAACATACTTTAACTTAGTTCTATTATTTATATACTCTTTACTAAGTAATATATACCCTTCTTTCTCAAAAGAATATTTTACAAAATCATATGTGGGTTTTATATTTCCATTACAATACCAACATCTTTTACCATAATGCCAATCAGTCCAAGTAATAGAATGCTTATGCCCCTTAGAACAAATATAATCTAACTTAGTGTAAGCGTTTTTATACTCATTGCTAAGAAGTACATAACCCTCTTTCTCAAAAGATTTTCTAACTTGTTCTATATCTAATTTAGTATTTCCGTAACAATAAGGACATCTATTACCTAAGGTATTCCAACAGTTCCAAGATACCCTATGTATATGTCCTTTAGGACAAAGATAATCTAGCTTAGTCTTATTATTTTTATACTCCTTACTAAGGAGGGTGTACCCCTCCTTTTCAAAAGATTTTTTAATAAAATCATAGGTTAATTTCTTCATTTCTTTTTTCTACCTGAATAATTTGTTCCATTGTTCATAGCTTCAGTAATTCTGGTAAGCATAAGGTCTTCCGTAATTTCATCATCGTAGTTTATATAAACTAAATAAAAATCTTCTTCTTGTATATATTCTATCTTTAGATTATCCCTGTTTACTTGCCCTTGAAATTTTTCTTTGTCCCCATGAAAATGACTAACAAATTTAAAATGCTGTTGCCCCTGTACTTCCACGAATAAACGCAGTTCTCTCACATAAAAATCAAAAAACAGTTTATGCTTTTTGTAATTAATAAAATGCTCTTCAAAAATACGTTTATTTGGTACTGCCGGAAAAAGCTTCACCAGTATAGATTGGACCAGTTTGGCAATGTAGCTCATAAGCCTCTTTTAAACCAGAAAGATTTTTAATTTCTTCAACCACTTTATTAAATAACTCTTCATTGGTTCTTAATGTTTCTAATACATTGATTTCACCTTGGCCTATATTTTCATCATTGTACTTAAACCAAGAACCAGCTTTCTCAATTATATTAAGACTGGTTGCCATAGACAAAACTTCCCAATACATATCGTACCCTTTACCATAAACCAACCGCAATGTGGCTTTTCTGAATGGCTCACCAAGTTTATTTTTTACTACTTCGTGTATAGCCTCATGCCCTATAATCTCCCCAGTTACTGGATCGGCGATTCTACGAGATCTTGCTTCTGGACCTTTCAAAGAAATCCTACCTGTAGCATAAAAGCCTAAACTTTCACCACCACTTGTAGTATCCGGTGGAGCATACGGAGATAGATTTTTCCTAATCTGATTAACAAAAATTAATAACGTCTGTGTTTCAGCGGCTTGAGGAGATATCTTTCGTAATGCTTTACTCATCAACCTAGCCTGTAAAGCCATAGTATCTTTCTCAATTTCTGCTTGAGCTTCGGCATTGGGGATCAGCGCAGAGACACTATCAACTACAATAACATCGTATGCCCCTGTCTTAATCAACCTCTCAAGAATATCTAGGTTAGGTTCTCCGCCATATACCTGAACTAGCTCAAGTTTTTCAGAATCAACTCCGTACCTTTCAAAAAGTTTAGGATCAACAGCCTGTTCGGCATCCAAATAAGCACACTTCATACCCCTTTTCTGAGCCTGTATAACCACACTGACACCCAGTGTACTCTTTCCACTTGAATTGGGACCATACACCTCATAAACGCGCCCTAATGCCATACCCCCTCTACCTAATGCCAAGTCAAGACTTAATGAGCCAGTACTAATTGTCCTAATACTGTTTTGACTCTCAGAAAGCGGTTTTAATATGTCACCATACTTCTTTTTAATGGCAGCTAAAGCGAACTCTCTAGTTTTATCCATTATAACAAGCTCTACTTTCTTTTTTGTATCTGTGTCTATTTTCTTTTTAACTTTAGCTTCTTCAGCTTTAGTAAGCTTCTCAACATTTTTTTTATCACTCATCTATGGCTATCTATCTCCTCTGATATTTGTTGTAAATTCGGTAAACCAAACTCCACCTCGTGGGTTCTTAAATATTCTTCTGCCTGTAAATCAGCCAACCATACTAAACGGTCCTCGTTCTTATTAAAATTATTCATAATCTGTAAAGCTTTTTCAGTAATCCAACCTAACTTATCTTGACCGAACATTGCAAAAGATACAAATATTTCATTATTAAATTTAAATTCCTCTTCATTATTAAACACTGTAGTAACAATCATAGCACACTTAATTAACGACTCTTTATACCCTAATCCAGTAGAATCACTAATCTTTTTTACAAAGTGCTTTGCAATAGATCCATCCTTCTTGGTATCCCGATATGCAGTAAGTTCTGGATGTTTATGGTATAAGACACAATAAAAGTGCTCAATTAAATCAGATAATTTTTTTATATCTTTATAACCTTTAGGAGGGGAAATAATAGCCATCCCTTCATCTTTTAATATTTTCCTACAGGTACTAATCAACATATTAAGTTTATCTTCTTCTGGGATCATAACCAACTGAGTTAACTCCGCTAACATCGCATATAATTCTACTGAATACCTATCTAAATTAGTCGTCACATTATCTCCTGACTAAGTTTACTACATAAGCTTTTTGATCGTCATAGCCTTTAGAAACTACAATCAGCCCATTTTTTTCATCTAAACACTTTAATTCCACATTATCATCTGTCATAGAATGCAGTGTATTCAATAAATCTTTACCGTCCACGTCTAAAATAAAATCAATATCCTTATTACCTACATTATCATACTCAAATAAAGAATTATCAGTACTCAACGATAGTTTATTATCGTTAACTTTTAAACTTACCCTATTATAATCCTCACCATTAAGTACGTCTACAAAAGAAGATAAACCATTAACTAACATCTCTCTATTAATTTCCACAGTTTTATCAAAAACATCAAACATTTTTTGGTAATTAGGGTAGGTTTTTAGTACATTACTTTCTCCCCAAAATAAAACGTTATCAAACGATACTTTAATCGATCTATCACTAAATTCCATAAAAAGTTGTGCGTCATCTATAAGTACACGGCGGAGCCCCATAATAAAACTGTGTTTTAATAAGTATTCTTGATCTTCAATAGTATTTTCATTTTTAACTATAAACTCAGAAATAAGTTTACCGTTAGTACTCACAAAATTTATCTTATCCTTAGAAAAAGCCATACGAATCCCTTTAATATACGCCGTAGGGCCATTAGGATCTACAGCATATAAGACTTTATCAATCGCTGACTTAATTATGCTTGAATTTAAAATGAGATTGGGTTGATCTATCGTAGATATAGCAATAAATCTAGCAGCTTTAATAGTATCTAATTTAAGGTTAGACTTAGAAGTGCTGTCATCTAAATGACTGTTTATAACCTTAACATGTAGGCGTGGAGGTTTAGAAATAAAATGAAAATCTTTAACTCCAATCTCCCCATCCCAAGACGCAAATGTCATAATATAAGATTTAATTTTACTAAAAATTACAGTTTGTTCACCGGGCTTTACTACTTTGGCAGGAACTTTACAAGAAATGCCTGTTTTACCATTGTTTGAAAGAAAAAGGACAGAGTCTTCTTCAGCTTTTATAACAATCTGCCCCTCAAATGAAGTAGTGTTCATTTTAGCTGTAACACTTAACAGCTTAATAGCACGCTGAGCTTCGTGCGTTTTAACAAAAAATTCCATTAATACCCCTTTTAAATTAATTATCTCTATTAGTATATCCATAGATAAACTAGTTAAATATGGATACTCCAAAACCATACATACAATATAACTCACTTTTTAGATTTGTCAAGTAGTTACTTTAATTTAATTAAATAGTATATATATAGATATATATATTGAAATAAACAGGTATAATATAATCACCTTTTCTAGTTTGTCAAGAACTTATTTTAGACTTAGCTAAATAATGTATGTCGAGGTGAACAGGTATAATATAACACAGAAATGCTACTTGTCAAGAGCTAACCAGAAATAGTTACCCAAGGTATTACCCCATCAAACCAAACCTCCTTATGGTCAAAATTATGAGATTTTAATATAACATCCACGTATCTTGTACCAGATACTAAAGTGGTATCAAATTCATCATAAGTCCAATATACTTCTGTCGGTAATGTGTACCAAACTGTTCCAGAAACAGTAAGAGGGTTATTAACACTTCTTATACCTAGATAGGCAGACGCAGAGTAGGTTTTGTATTCAGCTTTAAAATGAAAAGTCGCTTTACCTTGATCAATATCCGAACCACTTATACCCCCTAATAATAAATCCACCCTCTGTGATAAAATATAATCCGCATTAATATAATCTGAAAAAAACACAGAACCATGAGAGGCTGCTGACGCTATTCCAAAATTTTGGTCTCCTTCATTAGTCCAGCCAGCAAGACTATTGTAATCAGCTGATGAGTTAATTAACTCTATATATTTTAATTTATCTAACTCTTCATAAGAGGTGCTCGGAATACGTATAAAAGTTTCAACATCATCAAAATAAGTAACACGTGACCAATCAGGGTGGTATGCTTTACATAACAAATCTACATACCGAGTGCCTGAAGTAAGGGTACGTCTATAGTAGGACTCTGTCCAAGAACTAGCAGACGCTGCTTGAACAACATAATTATCACTTCCAATCACAACTCTATTTTCATCTAAAAGTCTAGAGCCTATATACATACTACCACTTTGTTTCTGAAGAGTGGTAACAAATGAATATAATTCACTATCTATACCTGAAGCCGTAACACCTTGGGCAATCAAATCAATTTGTTGTGTCATAATATGAGTACCAGGAGCATTAACAGCCCTACCAAATTTATATGCGCTATTATACCCTTCACTATAAGTAGATATACTTCCCTCCTCTTTCTCCCAACCTACCAAACTTCTTTGCTCCGCACCCGGGTTAGCTAATGAAAACTTTTTATTAATAAAAGCATGAGAAATAGCATCTCCCGACTCTACTGGATAACAATCAGACTTAAGAAGATCATTATAATAAGGAGAAATTGAATCATCTAAACAAATCATATAGTGTGGGCCTCCAAAAGATGTGCCTATTTCATAGGCGCCATCACTTGAAGTAACAGCACCTAGAAAAACATCATTGTCTTGCCTAAATATCCTAAGTTCCCTATTAACTAAAAGGTCATCTTGCCTTATATTTCCAGTAAATTCATATAAAGGAGGATTAATAACAACTAAAGAAGTCCCATACTTAGCGCCATAGCCGTGGAACTTCTTAGAAGTACTTATGTAATCACTATCTCCCGATCCAAAAGCTGTAACACCCACAGCGACAGAAGAAGCGTCTACTCGGCACTTTATCATTTGTCTATTATCAATAGAATAAAAGTAACTTGCTCCTAAATTGCCTTCAAATAAATAACAGTCACAGTTCTGTATAACTAATGATTCTATACTATGGACAGAATTACTAAAAAAAGAACCTCTACTAGAGGACGAAGAATCTAAAATACATTGACTAAAAATAGTGTCAAACGTAGGAGAACCATCCCCTGCCCTAAACCTAACCGCAGAATACGCATCAGTACGAGTCGTTCTAATTTTAACTTTATCAATTAAAATAGGGTTACTTCCGTTATATACTATATCTAGTACACCAAAATAATTATTACTAGTAAGTTCTACCTTACCTTCAGCAGGGTAATCAGTGTTTCCTACTAAATTAACCACTTTATACTCCATAATTATATGCTCATCATAAACCCCTTCATCAATCCATAGGGTGTCACCATCAGCCGCCTCATTATACGCTGAAATAATAGTAGTGTATAATTTATCTGGTCCTACGGGTAATATCGCCATTAGTATAACTCCTTTGGTATTAATCTTCCTAGAATTAAATCATCATAGATAGGCTCACTTGCAACATCCTCACAAATAACAAAATGCTCCCCACTATACGTAGTTACCACCTGGTAATCAGTAGTTAGTGGTTCAGAAAGAGCTATACCTTCAACTTGATTTGTTACAGCATTAATGGCTTTAACATTCCAAAGTGAATTAGTACCATAAAAACTAAACCCTTCAGGTATAGGGTGAGATAACTTAGTGTATGAAGTTAAAAAGTCTACTTTAGAAGCGTAACCGTCAGAAGAATATAAAGAAAACATAGGAAATAATTCCGCATTATCAATCTCAAATATAGGATTGGTACCCATACTAGGATCTCCACCTAACATCCACTCACCATTCTTCGACCACCAAAGCCTACTATTAAAAGCATCATAAGCTATACCTATCACATCAGCAGGACTGCTGGATTCTCCTACTTTTACTCTTACATTATCCGTATAAAAACCACCATCTCTAGGACGATACGCCCAACTTTTAGTATCTACACCTAAGGCACCATATAAACTAGAGCTATCAGTACCTAAACCACACCTACATTCACCATAAGTGTCATCAATAACTACTTCCCAATACCACTTGCCCGTAGCTCTACCAACCGTAGCCCTGATACCGTGATGTTCATACCTATAAGTGGTAGGAAGTGTTGCCTGCTTAGCATCTACTAAAGAAATTCGATTAGACTTATCATAAAAATTTAAAACTACACTATCAATTAAAGTGTTAGTACTAAATATATCAGATATATTTCCTGCAAAATAATATTGCTTAGGTATATCAAATAAAGATTCACCATAATTAGGCCCATAACTATACTCTTCTCTTTGTATAACAAAATCATGTGTTGAAAGGTCTTTAGCGCTGTCCTCTTTGTTCATTAAGTAATAAATATAAAATCCCATAGGGTAACTTGAACCATCACCATAAAGGGTATCCAATACTTCAAACTTATAATATCTATAAGCAGTGTCATTAGCAAACCGAAACATAGCATTCTGTTCATTACAATCCACAGTTTCAAAAAGTATATTCCAACTAATAAAGTCATTAGATGCACTTAGACGAAACCTATCATAATAAGTTGTTCTATTCCTAAAAACCAATGTTGTTGCGATCTCCTCTAATCCCAGACCAAAATCAGTAATAATACTATATTCAGCAGCCGCAATAGGCATACTACTATAACTATTATAAACATTCTGATCAAACATATTACCAATCGAAGTAAAAGCGGCACTCGTAGTGTTAGATGTATTTAATAAATTATATAAGAAACCAGTAGAGTAAGGAAGAGAGTAATAGTTAACAAACATAAGGTCTATAGGAGCTATTGATTTTTCTATTATAAAATCAGTAACTTGCATACCAAGTGCAAAAAAGTCTGGATATAATGGGGAATAAGAATCAGAATCATTTCCAGTATAGCATATAAACCTACAATTTCGAAGCCTCACACCTCTAGCATATGTGTCATAACCGGAAAATAAATAAAAATTTTTGTTAGAAGCGCTTATTATACAACGATTAAAAATAAAATCAACAGTCTCACATGAATAAAAATAAACTGCTTCATCATATCTGCCAGGATTACTTACAGGCGGAAATTGAATATTTATATTTTCTATATACACTGATTGTGTGGCTAACCAGACATTTTTAAAATATAATACCGGTTTACTAACTATACTATTCGTTAGTATTACCTTGCCCTCACCAGGATACCTGGTGTTCCCAATCAAATGAACAACCTTACCGTCCATCCGTATATCTTCATCATAGACACCTTCATCAATCCATAAGGCATCCCCATTAGCAGCTCTATTAAAAGCACTAATTATTGTTGTATAAGCCCGTGTAGGCCCCACTCTAATCATCGTCATCGATATCTCCTAAACCAAATATGAAAGAAGCGTCGTCACTCTCTGGTGGACCTACTTCAGTGTTTAAAAAAGTAAAATCAATATGCCCTTGATTCGGTGAGAGGTAATCTAAACCGGTTATTGTTGAAAAAAGATCTGTAGTGGCTTTTAATGCTATAGGCACAACTACTAAAGGTAAATTAGATTCTACTGAATACCCCGGTTTTATTACACCTCTTAAAACTCTATTAGTTTTGTATATTCTTTTTATAGAAATTCTCATATTTAAATTAGAGCACCTATCATTAGTACCTTCTATACTCATAGGTAAATCTAAAATCTTTAACTGAGTTACTCTATCAACCATATCCTTTATAGCTGCATCTATACTCTCGTAGGCTTTTAGGTTGAAAATATATTTACGTTTTACTTTTGTCTTTTCATACCCTTTACCTACAGGAAGTAGCTTGTGACCTTCAACTCTGATAACCCAATGATCGCCACTAAAATCTCTATATGCCTGCTTATTCCTTGAGAAATAAGAATAACTTTTAGCGTAACTATTAAAAGTTAATTCTGCGTAACGTCTGAAGTCTTCCTTATTATTTTTTAACTTAAGAGTCATAAATTTTTCTCTAACATTCACAGCTGGATAATGCCTATTAGAGTAGGCTCTAATAAATACAGGTAAATCTCGTTGTATAAACGCACCATTTATACTAGTACCCAAATCAAAATAAGTTCTATTATTAGAAAAAGCAGCCAATAAAATAATATTACTAGTTTGATAGACAGTCTTCTTTTCATACTTTAAAGTAGTATATGTAGTAGGTTTTTCTAAGTGAAGATATTTAACAGTAATAGTATCTTGGGCTAAATAGGCTGAAGCATTGATACTACACGATAAGTCCACTACGTTACTATTATCAAAGGCATAAATAAGTGCCCTTAAGTCTTTATTATTATTAACAGCTATCATAAAAGATAAATCTCTAAAAGCAGAACCAAAGCATGGGAAATTAATTACAGCGGCCAAGTCTCTATTCTCTAGAAAAGAAATATTTATACGATGTTTTACATTTATTACTTTTGGATATATTTTAACTATTAAATCCACAACTTGTCTTGAAGAAGCAAGCATAAAATTTAAATCCATATACTGCATGACATTTAGATAAGAAACTAGATCATACACCTTTAAATTGGTCAATCTAGCATTAAGATCACTTATGATTTCAAAACCCTTCCTAACATATAAACTAATATTTAAATCTTTTGGAGCTATACCATAAATATATTTATTCAAATCTCCTGGATGAGAAATTTCTTTAATAGATATACTTAAGTCATTAAAATCCCAAGCACTTATACTGGCTTGTATATCTACTGGCTGTATTGTATTTAAATACGCACCAATGTTCATAAAATAAGTTGATCTAACAAGTACAGGAAGGTCCACTATATGTAATGGCTGAAGGAGCTTTTGAAGCTGTACCTCTTGCCAGCCATGCAATAAGAAGTCAACAGAGTCTTGGCTAGTCTGCCATATTTTAAATATATCCATAGGCAAATCTGCGGCTTGCTCTATAAATGATTTTAAGTACCCTGACAAATTAGTAGTATCTTTACGCCATATACGAATAGTATTTATAATATCTATTACATTACCTGTTCGCCAACCTTTAACAGTGTTAAATAAGTCCACCTGTTGCTCTGTAAAACTCTTTATATAAGTAAGTATATTAGTTTCTGTAGAATACCCTTGTTTAATAAGAGCAGCTAAATCCTCTGTAGCTACTGTCCAACCCTTTACTACTATTGGAAAATCGATGTACTGAGGAGCCCAACCCTTAATGGTCTTAGTTACATCTATTTGGCCTGTATATACTTGTTTTATATAAGCGGCTAAATCATTAAGGTGCGAGGCAATAGACAATGTAGCAGCTAGATCTCGTATACCACCATAAATGCAATTTGATCTAAGAATCTGTACATTATTTTGAGTAAACCCTAAAACATATGTTTCGCAGTGTTTTAAATAATCTCTTTGTAAATCCATACCTACAATCGTAGACTTTAAATTCACATTATTTGCAGCAAAACTAAAATTTACAGCACTAAAGTCTGGAGGAGAATATCCAGAACTGCTAAATTTAAAAGGTATGTCGCTATTTGGTGGGTTACTACTATACATTAGCTACCACTCTCAATAGGACTAATATAGTCAAATATAAGGGCATTAAAATCGTTGTCTGGATTTAATGCAACTATAAAATGATCTTCAGCATAAACAGCTTCAATGGAAAACACCCCAGAAGAATTAGTTACCGTTCTTCCAACAAGACTTCCATCCGATCTTCTATATAAATTCACTCCTACATCGGCTAAATTAATATCAGTCGAATCTTTAACTACACCTTCGCAGGTCATTGAACTTACATCTGCATAGTATTGGCCATAGGTAGGCCCATAACTAAAGGTAGGTGTAGTTACAACGTTTAGTAAATCTAAATTACCAACACAAGAAGTATATAAATAATTAGTATCTAATTGAGTATACGTAATACCTTTCTCATTAACATTATCCCAACTAGCATTAGATACATGTTCAAAACCATTAGAGTTTATATAACCATTTTTAATAAAAAATTTATTAAGAAGCATATTATTCAAATTAACCGCCCCATCAGCATCAATTGCTCCCGAAATATGGCATTTATTTATATAAACACCTAATTTATTATTTGTCTCATGAAAATAAACAGGGGCATAACTATTATAATCACTTTTAGATATACCAAAGCCTTCTATATTTATATCCTCACTTACTTCTGGGGAATACATCACTTTAATAGTCTTATTTGCTGCTGTAGATAGCCTTACATTATCTACCCAACAACAGTCACTACCGGTGTCTGCACTACGATCCTTTGAGTAACACCACTTTAAGTCATGATCTCCTGCTGGCAAAATATACATTTTATTAACCCAATCAACCGTTCCTGATATTTTTCCAACCTGTTCAACATCATCAATATAAAATTTTAACCAATCACAATTAACCTCAGAACTAATTTTACCATAAAACGAAATAAGCCCATCTTCTGACGTAGTAATAATCTTATGCATGCATGTTAGTTGGTTATGTGTTATATCTCCGCTTTTAGCAGCAAAAGCACTCCCATACCCATTTCCACTAGCAGTAACTACCCAATCTAAGTTCCCAGAGAAACTAAAGCCATCTAAAGTCCCATCCTCAAAAGTACTCTCATCAAACAAAGAAAACTTATCAATTATAATATTATCTACCCAACAACAGTCACTACCAGCACTTACACTACTATCCTTTGAGTAACACCACTTTAAAACATGGCTTCCCGCCGGTAAAAGAAACAATATTTTAGCCCAATCAACCGTTCCTGATATTTTCCCATCCTGCTCAACATCATCAATATAAAATTTTAACCAATCACAATTAGCCTCAGAACTAATTTTACCATAAAACGAAACAATCGCGTCTACA